>Ga0101944_10001043_pt1 | contig 65134 bp, 61 predicted proteins | sample DewCreD2012metaG_FD_75245 | JGI IMG/M metagenome (GOLD analysis project Ga0101944, IMG submission 75245) | Hot spring sediment bacterial and archeal communities from British Columbia, Canada, to study Microbial Dark Matter (Phase II) - Dewar... ...
TTCCAGAGCTACCGGGTTGGGCGCGCCGGGGAGTTTTGCGCCGTACTCCGCCGCCAGCTCTACAATGCGGTCCCAGCGCCGGGGAGCCTGCACGACCCGCCGGATGGAAGGAAAGCCGCGCGCCGCCAGAAAGCGGGCGGTGACGCCGTTGGCCACGATCATAAAGTTTTCGATCATCTCGGTGGCACGGTTTTTACGAACCACTTCCAGCCCGGTCACGGTTCCGTTGGTAAACACCGGGCGCGCTTCTATCGTCTCCAGGGTGAGCGCGCCGTGAGCGTGGCGAAACGCTTTCATCTTTTGGGCGATGTGGTCTTGCAGGCGCAGGTTGTCCGCCAGCCCTGGGATGGCCGCGGCGGCCTCTGGAATGGCTGCGCCGGTTTCTAACCAGGCGGCCACGCCGTTGTAAGCCAGCCGGGCGTGGTTGCGCACCAGCGCCGGGTATAGGTCTGCCCCGTACAGCGCGCCGTCGGCCGCGATGGTCATCTCTACCACCATCGCCAGGCGGTCTTCCTGCTCGTTCAGCGAAGTCAGACCGGTCGAGAGCTTCTCCGGCAGCATCGAAAAGATCATCGCCGGGGTGTAGACGGAAGTGGTGTTATGGCGGGCATGTTCGTCCAGCGCCGAACCCAAAGGGACGAGTGCGTCTACTTCTGCAATTGCCGCCAGGATTTTTACGCGCCCGCCTGCTAACGGTTGAGCTACCGAGAGTTGATCCAGATCGCGCGAGTCGTCGTTATCAATAGAAGCCCAGGGCAGACTGCGCAGGTCACGCGCCGGCAAACCGTTAGAGAGCGCCGGTCCGGCGATCTTTTCCAGTTCGGCCAGCGCCTGCGGAGAAAAGTCGGGCAGAAGCCCCCGGTCGAGCATGGCCTGGCGGGCCACTTTCACCAATATGGCGCGGTGTTCGGTCATGCCATCTCCTCTGCGTTCTTTTGCTACAGGATAATTGTAGCGGTTTCTGGCGTGCAGGGGTAAAAAAACGAATACTGGCCTATCCGGCTCTTTCAGGTGAAAATCTGCATCCCCGCGCGGATGGCCCCAGGGTGGCCCTGGAAAGCCAGAGAGATTTCGGCATAGGGCGAAAAGCCGCACCTGGAGCAGTCGGCGGGCGCGCGGTGGAGCAAATAACAGCCCTGCCAGACGGTCCCATCGGGTTCAGCACAGTCAATGCGCCAGGGCTGGCAGTGCCAGGTGTTCGCCATCAGTGCGCGCAGGGCGGCGGTGGAATTCAGAATTGGCAGTCCGGCGCGTTTCAACTGGATGAGGGCTTCGAGCAGGGAGCGCCGCGCAGGCCAGGGCAGGAACAGCCGGTCATCGGCGGAATAGGGGTAATAGAACTGGATGGTGATGCCTTTGACCCTGTCCGCCAGAAAGCGCACCAGCGCCAGAACCTCAGTGTAGTTTTCAGCATTGACGGTGATGTGCGCGTACAGGCGCGGGTGGGTGGAACGGCGGATATTTTCCATCACCTGCGCGAAGACCGGCGCGCCGCGCAGTCGGTTGTGCGTCTCTTCCAGGCCATCCACCGAAACCCATAAGACATCGGTTGGTACGTCCAGCGTGAGCGTGCCGTTGGTCGTTGCCCCCACCACCGCGAAGCGCGCGCGGGCATAGCGCGCGACATCGTTAAAAACGCGGTCGCCGTAGCGCCACAGCAGTGGTTCGCCGCCCTCGAAGATCACAATCCGGTCGCCGCGGGCGCGCAGACGGTCGAGCATGGCGCAGACCTGTTCATAAGACGGCTCCGCGCCCGACAGATTGACAAATGGACACTGCTGGCAGTGCAGGTTACAGCGGTAGGTCAGCTTGTAACTCGCCAGCAGGGGGCGCCGCCGGCCCGTCAGCAGGTGATGAGCAAATACATCTGCCGCCAGAGAAAGAGAGGTTAAAAGGCCCATATGCATACATAGTATAGCGGTTGTTTAAAGATGCAGTATACTGGTGAATATACTACGATTATTCCGGGGATGCATTTATGACCACCCAACGCAGTGGGTCCGCGCCATTTGAGTTTATTCACCGCCAGGATTTACACGTTCTGCCTGCCGGTACGCAAGATAGTGAAGTGAACCTGCACGGCGGGTTTGCCGTTGATCCGCGCCCAGAGTATGGCCATCTCTACTACGGGATGCCAGGGTGCGGGATCATCCGGATTGACCCCGACCTGAAGAAGCAAGAATTGATCGAACTACCCGAAAAACTGCGGCCGATGAACTTCCACAGCACAAAAATTGGGCAGATTGATGGATCTTGGCGGTTGTTCCTGCCAGCCAATAATGATGCCCAGGTCGCGGTGATCAGCCTGGAAGGCGCGCTTGATTTTGTCTTACCCCGTCCGGAGTTCGAGCAGTACCGCGCGGAAAACGTCCCATTCGCGCCTACCGACACGGCCCTGGTAGCACGTCAATTGTTCGTCGCCGATGGCTACGGGGCCAATTACATCATCGCTGCGGATGTCACCCGGCGCACCTGGACGGGCATCTTTGGCGGGCCGGCAGAAAACCCCACCCAGGATGGCAGGTTTTCAACTGCGCATGGCATCCGTGCCCACCCACTGCATCACCATCACCTCGTAATTGCCGACCGGCCTAACGCGCGCGTTCAAGTTCATGGGCTGGAGGGAGGGTTTATTGCCTCGCACGCACTGCCGGCCGGTTCCTGGCCCTGCGGGGTGGATTTTATTCAGTGGCAAGGGCGCTGGCTGGGCGTGATCGGCAGCCTGGTTGATCCGGTCAAAGACCGCCCCGCGCCAATCTACATTGTGGACGCGAATACTTTTGAGGTGCTTTCAACCATCCGTCCCAAAGAAGACCTGGGCATGGACAGCGTTCAACACCTCCACAACGTAGTCTGGCATCAGCAGAGTGGGCGGCTTTATCTGGTCTGCCAGAGCTGGAACCCGGGGCATTATTTTGTCTTAGAGCAGACTGCCTGATTCCTTTACTCAGCGCCGGGCGACCTTTTCCCTTTCCAGCAGGTCTGGGAGATCGGGCCGGTGAACCGATCTTCACTATGACCGGCTGTGGTGAGTGCATCCGGCAGATCCCGAAAAGCCTCTGCGCGCTTCGCGATCTCGGAGCGTTCATATTTCCTCAGTCGGATGTATAGTTCGCCTAGAAAATGGTAAATCTGCGCCAGTACCTCGGCAGTTGCCGGATCCGGCGTTCTGCTTTCCAGCAGCCGGAAAATGGACTACTCAAAAGCCTGCGCGTTCTTCAGGTAATGGCTGGTGAGATCACAGAATTCAGAATAGGTGTAGGCTGCTAGCGTGGCGAGGTTGGTATCGTCCAGTGCCTGTCGCCAAGCCGCCCGGATATTTCGGAGTTCCGCCATAATGCTGTACAACACTTCTTGTTGACAAGGACCGGTGATAGCAGCACTATGTTCATGTAGAAAATTCGTGTAATACATGCAGTGTAAAACGTGGGCTTCCCGTGCTGCCTGCGGATCCGCAAGCAGTTGGTCGTGCGCAAACCGGCGCAGCAGTTCATGGAAATGATAGCAGTCATCCGGTCCCCAATGTAGCAGCGATTTATCTACCAATGTCGCTAGAATAGATACGTTCGCGCCGGCCACCTGCTCCGCCGCCGCGCGGTGAAAGCCTCCCTGGAAAACTGAGAGCCGCGCATATACTTGGCGTTCTTCGGGATGGAGCGCCTGCCAGGAATGGTTGATCACAGCCAAAATACTGCGGTGTCGTGTGGGAATATCCTGATATCGGGCTTCTAAAAACACCAGCGAGCGTCGAATTTCAGCAGCAATCTCGGCGCAGTGCATCATCTTCGTCCATGCCGCTGCTATTTCGATCGCCAGTGGCAACCCTTCAACCACCTGGCAAATCTGAATGATCCCGTCCAGCTCATCTGCCGGGCAAAAATTATGCTGAAGTTTTTTGGCCCGGTCGATAAAGAGCCGGATAGCAGGGAATTGGCTGAGATCGTCCAGGGTCGGCGCAACTGCCATTTCACTCATGAAAGCGGCCGGGTAGGATAACCCCTGCACCCGGTAGATCCATTCACTGCTCATATTGAGCACAGCTCGCGAAGTAATCAACACCTTCACCCCAGGCACCTGTTGGATCATTTCAGCCAGAAAGGCCAGGCTGGCGTCAGTATTTTTCGCCGGACTTTGCAGAACTTCTTCAAAGTTATCCAGTAGCAGGAGCATTTTTTGCTCTTGCAAGAACTGGATCAATCCTTTTCTGGGATCGTCCGTGCCGGAAATCGGCATCCCGATGGCGTCTATTATCGCCCGCGCTAAGAATGCAGGCTCGGCGGCAAGCTGCAGTGCGACAAAGAAAATACCATTGGGAAAATCCAGAGCGCCTTTAGCCGCAAGCTGAGTAGCCGCCTGGATAGCCAGCCGCGTTTTTCCAATCCCTCCCTCCCCAGTAAGCGTCAGGAGGCGGCAATCAGGTCGGTTGAGGATGTCTCGGATCTCGGCGACTTCACTTTCCCGATCGATCAGCGGGGTTGGCGGTACAGGCAGGTTGTAACGCGGCGCGGTGGTGGAATGCTCTTGATCGGAACAGGGTGGGGGAAATTCATTCGAGATGTTTTCCCTGTACTGCATCAGATGTTGTGATGTTGATCGCTGAAGTTGTTGGAGAAGCCTCGCTTCGGTTTTCTCGTGTTTTTGCAGAGGCGCCATCCCTGCCGCTTCGAGCAGTGCGTTGGCCTCTTCTTTTGTAAACAATGCCTCCTGTTGGTGTAGCCACGAAATGGCAGATACCACCCGTCCACGCGCGTGCAGCCCGGTCAGGCGTTTTCCCTGGCACATCTCGGAGATCACTGACGATGGTTGGTCAATCCCCCTGGCTAATTTGAACTGGCTCAAACCATGCTTACGGTGGAGCAGTTCTCCCAATAGATCGCCGAATAAATGACTCATACGTGACCATTCCACCCCCTAAGATTCGCAAAAAACATAGATGATATTCGCACTTTATTTAGCTATATTATATATGATTCGATAATAATTTCAAGATTCATGGCTCCAATAGTTTTGTTGCCTAAACCGTTCCAAAAATTGACACCTTATGAATTCTTTGAGTTTAGTAAAGCTACCACCTCTCATGGAACGAACCAGCGGTAACGCTGAAATTGTTATTGGGCTTATCGATGGGCCCGTTGCCATGGAGCATCCAGACTTCAATTCCGAAAATATTCATGCGATTACAGGGGACTTGCGTGGTTCGTGTATATCATCACACAGCGTAGCCTGTCTTCATGGTACTTTTGTGGCCGGGATCCTGTCTGGGAAAAGAGGCTCTAACGCGCCTGCTATCTGCCCCAACTGCACATTATTGGTGCGCCCAATTTTTGCTGAAACGACCTCGGAAAATGGAGCCATGCCGAGCGCGACGCTCAAGGAACTTGTTGAAGCCATTTTTGATTGTATCAGTGCAGGCGCCCGTGTGTTGAATCTGAGTGCGGCTCTCGTCCAACCATCCATCAAAAGTGGGTACGAACTAGAGGAAGCGTTGGATTATGCTGCAAAGCGTGGGGTGATCCTGGTAGCCGCGTCTGGGAATCAAGGAACGCTGGGCAACTCTGCCATTACCCGCCATTCTTGGGTCATTCCGGTTGTTGCCTATAACCAATTCGGCCGACCGGAAGGCCTGTCGAACCTCGGAGTTTCAATAGGACGGCGCGGGTTAGGCGCACCCGGTGAGAACATTATCAGTCTGGGAGCGAACAGCCAGCCCCTGACCTTTCGAGGAACCAGCGCTGCTGCCCCTTTTGTCACGGGAACGATCGCCTTGTTGTGGTCAGAATTTCCATCTGCAAGCCCAGCTGAGGTCAAATATGCTGTTTCTCATTCTGTTTGGAGGCGAAACACCGTAGTTCCTCCTTTGCTCGATGCCTGGTCAGCTTATCAAACCATGCTGACCGTCCACACTAGGAGGTGAGTATTCAATGAAAAATGATATACCGACCAACAAGCAAACGAGCGTGAATGAACGGCAGCCTCACCTGGTGAGGCTGCCTGGGTTCATCAACGATCAAGATATTGGTCTCGGCGATGTAATCAAGCGGGTAACGTCCACTTTTGGAATCCGTCCCTGCGGCGGCTGCAAGGAACGCGCCGCCATGCTAAACCGCTGGATGGTTTTCATCAACCGGCGCACTCATTAACGAACCTGGAGGATCGACATGGAACCAGATGAAGTTCAACAACAGTTAACCAATCAAGCGAATTCACGTCGCGATAGAGGGGTAATTTTGCCATCTCAAGTTGACGATATGACTGCTCCGACTGGCAAAGAGATGCCATGCTCAGCTGGTGGAAGTGCGGCCTCTTACGTTTCGGTGGCATACATCTATGCGTTGGGGAGGATCGAGGCGCGTTTTCCCCGCCTGGACGTAGAGAAGGAATTCGCTCAGGTTACCAGCCGGACGGAGAACAATGGCAAAACTGACCAACAAGTCTTCCAAGAGGTTCTGTCCAAGCCGGAGAACCGCTACCTGGTACGTCAGATGTGCTGGATACTTAGCCTTCAAGGGATGGAAACTTACCTCTTGCAGCCGCGCAACCCAATGGATTACGATCTTCTGGTTGGCGCTCTCCGTCCTGAGCCTGAACCCGGTGATATCGATTTGGTGGTGGGCGTGCTTGGGCCGATTGCGCCGCCGGATCTATGTAATGGGCTGATGGTCCCCATGGTTGCGTTTGACCAAATATATTCCTTCACGCGTGATGCGCTCATTCAGGCTATTCCACGACCGGAAAAAGCAGCCGAGGAGAAATATCGACCGGCTGCGGAGGAGGTGTTCGACCGGATCATGCTCATGATGGACAACGCTGGTGCAGAGGACGAACACCGCGCTATGAATTACACGATGATGCGTTATCCTGCCATCTTTACCAAAGCTGCCGAGCAATTCGAGCGCGACTTTTCTCTGACTGGAATCGATACGCGGCCCTCGCCGTTAAGTGTCACCCGCAAGATCATCGAGGTAATCTTTTCTTACACCCATCGGCAGACTGATTTCGTAGAGAAGTTTTACGTGCGGGTGGATGTTACCGAGGAGTTTCCATTCCTGGTCACGAAACTGTCGCCGTACTTCGATCGGTGAACCAAACTAATCGAAAGGTTTGGCCTCGTAATGCGAGCAATATACAAGGATTTGGAAATTCACAAAAATAGGAGATGAGCCATGAATACAAGGCATATTCCGGGATTCACTGCAGAGGCATCGGTCTATGTTTCAACAGTCCACTACAGAGCGATGGCGGAAAGTTACCACGGCGAGGGAACATCCATCGTTCCAGCCCAGTTTAGCTTTTGCCCCCCCATACAACAGGAATGTAGCGCCTGTATACCCACAGGGCCGGCGATTTTTGGCCGCGGTCGCCAGTTTTGCCAGCTAGTAGCATGTTCGCCATCAGGCAGACATGGGGGATGTAGATGCTCAGTAATTTTCAAGGGATTTGTGAACTGCCGCGTCCCTTTCCCAGATGTTCTAACACAATAATCATCAATGCGGGCTGGTCATTAATCTGTCGCTATACCTCAATCGTCATACGTAACCAACGAAAAGGAGTTTTTATGATTACCATGAACATGCCAGGGTTTACCGCTGACGCATCCTTACGCCGAAGCCGGCATTCATATAGCAGTTACCCGAGTCGGCAGTCTGCCCAAACACAAGCCGGAACAGTTGTTCCTGCAATCCCTTTTTGCGGAAACTGCGATGCAATCCTTGAAAGATGTGCAGAAAACGGCGGGCTCCCCCGTGCAGTGTGCAATGCGTGCGCGCGTGGTTATTGCTACGACAAACCGCCGTTGCCCGATCCATACCCGGATCCGTTCGATTTCTTGCTGCGCTTCTGATGCACCAACTTCCCCGCCAGTAGACGCAGCCTCCAATGTGCATGGCCATCCGGTGCATCTGTACAAGCCGTGGCAATCAGGGTAGCCTCCGCCCGTCCATCGAGCTTGCGCTTCTGCCCGGGACGTGGATCTTCGTTCAAGGCACGCTCAATGCCATCCACCACAAAGCGTTTGCGGATCCGTTCAACACAGGGACGGCTGACATTCAACGCGGCCATGATTTGCGGGTCCGACAATCCTTCATCGGCCTTGAGTAAGATCATGGCTCGTTTGAATTGCCTGGCTTTCAGGCTCCCTTTATGGGTCATTTCCAGCAATTTAGCTCGATCGTCTTCATTCAAATTGATAAGGTACGTTTTTCGTGGCATCTCCAGGGTCTCCTTGCCCCTGAAGGTTGCAACTCTTGTTTCATCTTTTTCATTATGACTGACTACTAAGTCTGTTTCCCGTCACCATGTTTCTAGAAACTTATGACGGTCTACTTAGATGGTTGAAATTAAAGCATAAACCCCCATTTGTGGGGGTTTATTGTGTGACTCACCAGGGACTTGAACCCTGAACCCACTGATTAAGAGTCAGTTGCTCTGCCATTGAGCTAGTGAGCCGTATGTCCGTTGTCTCTTGTGTCTTAACGCAGATTCGTAGATGGTACGTTAAGGAGAACCGGGTAGATTGTCAAAGAACAGATTGGATTTTACCACAGATTTTCATTATGAAAAGGGTTTAGGCAGGTCTCTCGCCCGGTTTTCGGCGGCCTTGTCTCGCAAGCAAATTGTCACGAGGTTGGCACAATTAGAGGATAAAAGGAAGTTATAATTAAAAAACCGGAGGGAGAGAGATTTCTAACGCAGGGTTGGAATACCTAAGCCTCATGGAAACTGCTCTAGCACGACTTGGCCCGGCTTTACATCCCGTTGTGCATATGCTATAGTCAAAGTTATGACACATACGCCTCTCGACCGGCAGGAAGAGATCAGCCTGCTTATCCGTGCGAAATACCCGATTCTGTACATTGTTGCCTGGGAAGAACGCAGAATTGAGAATATTCTTCGGGCAGTGGCGCGCGAGCGGCGTAAGAAACTCTACGGTTGGTCGCTCACCGAAGGGATCTTCTCGCTGGACGATTATGACGGACCCCCATTTGACCCGGCCAGCCATCATCCTCAGCGCGCCCTCGATCTAATCGCCGCGTCGCAGGAATCGGCTATTTTTGTCCTCAAGGATTTTCACCCCTTCCTCGATGAGCACCGCGCCGATCAGGCGGTGATCGTCCGCCGCCTGCGCGATATTACCTATGAATTAAAACGCAGTTACAAAACTCTCATTATCCTTTCCCCGCTACTGCGCTTTCCGCCTGAGCTGGAAAAGGATATCACCGTGCTGGATTATTCCCTCCCTACCCGTCAGGAATTGGAAAATTCTCTGGATGAGGTCATCAAAGCCGCGCGCGAGCGCTATAACGTTAACCTCAAACTAGACGTGCAGACGCGCGAGAAGGTGCTTAAGGCCGCTCAGGGGCTGACCTGCACCGAGTGCGAAAATGTACTGGCAAAGTCATTGGTGCAAACGCGCGGCCTGGATGTGAACCTGATCGTAGCAGAGAAGAAACAGATTATTCGCCGCTCGAACATCCTGGAATACTTTGAGGCCGCCGAAGACATGTCCTTTGTGGGCGGCATGCCGCTTTTAAAGGAATGGCTCAACAAACGCGGGCTGGCTTTCAGCGAGCGCGCCCGTCAGTTCGGCCTGCCAGAGCCGAAAGGGCTGCTCCTGCTGGGCGTGCAGGGAGCTGGAAAAAGCCTGGTCGCCAAGGCCATTGCCAGTCAGTGGCAGCTTCCTCTACTGCGGTTGGATGTGGGCAGCGTTTTCAGCGAAATGGTAGGCTCATCTGAACAAAATATGCGCTCGGCCCTGCGTCTGGCCGAAAGCGTGGCGCCCTGCCTGTTGTGGCTGGACGAGTTGGAAAAGGGCCTGGCCGGGGCCGCCAGTTCGCACCTTTCGGACGCTGGAACTACCGCGCGCGTTTTCGGTAGTTTTCTGACCTGGATGCAAGAAAAAACCGCCCCGGTCTTTGTCGTTGCAACCAGTAACGATATTACCATTCTGCCGCCCGAGATTCTGCGCAAAGGCCGCTTTGATGAGATCTTCTTCATTGATCTGCCCAATTTTGATGAGCGCATGCAAATCTTCGCCATCCACCTTGCCCGCCGGGGGCGCAACCCGCGCAGCTTTGACCTGCAACTGCTGGCCGAGAAAAGCGAGGGCTTCTCTGGCGCAGAGATCGAGCAGGTGGTTATTTCAGGGTTGTATGACGCTTTTGAAAGCGGCCGCGATCTGAGCGATGAAGACATCCTGAATGGCCTTGCCAGTACCATTCCCCTGTCGCGCACAATGGAAAGCCAGATCAGTGCCCTGCGCAATTGGGCGCGTGTTCACGCGCGCCCGGCTTCCCCGTGGAATCGCTCGGGGGCGCACAGAGAAAACTCGAACCGTTCGGGCCTGCGGGCCATGGAATTGACCTGACGATGGCATCTTTCCTGCGCCTGCCGCACGGTCTGGTGCGGCGTCACCTTTCTTTAATTGAGCGCGCGCTGACGGCCGCCGCCCTGGCGTTTATCCTCTATCGGCTGCTCGTCAGCCTGCCGGCTTACCCCTCCCCCTGGGAAGTGGCGATTGCCACCGCCGTCTTTGTGGTCACGCTCTGGTCGCCGCCGGTGGCTTTCTTTCTGGCGGTTCTGGCGGCGGCCTACCCCCTCTATACCCTATCGCTTTACCTGGCCGTTCTTTTCCTGGCGGTGGCCCTGCTGGGTCAGCGCGTTTTTATCAACAACCTGGGCGCCGCACTGCTGGTGTTGGCGGTTCCGTGGCTGGCGCGGGCTAACCTGGCCTGGCTTCTTCCGCTGTTAGGTGGGCTGTGGTGGGGCAAAAGCGGCGGCGCATGGATGGGCGGCCTGGCGGCCTTGTGGGGCCAGCTTCTCTTTGGCATGATGGGCCGCTCACCCGACTGGCTGCTCATCTTGGGCAGTCGGCCGGCTTTTGATCAGATCGCTGGGCGCTTCGCCCCGGCCAATTCGTTGGAGACGTTATTGCTCATTGTCAGTCCCCTCGCGCCAGATGCCACTTTGCTGCTCTATCACCTGCTGCAAATTGTCTTGTGGGCCATGACGGCTGGCCTGTTGGGTGGGCTGGCGGAACGCGCCTGGTTTCAACAGCGCCGGCCGGTGGGGAATATCCTGTTGGGAGCCGCTGGCGTCACCCTGCTGGCCGTGGGTCACTTTGCTTTGGCCTTCTGGTTGGGGCAGGTCACGCTGGAGGGGGCCGCCGCGTTGGTTTCGCTCCTGGCGCTCAACGCCCTGCTGCCGGTGCTGGCGCTCGCCGTATTGGAGAGCGTGCGTGATCTGGTAGAACACCCTCTGCCTGCCATCCGGCTGCGGCCAGAGCTTTCTGGGCGCGCCCGCCCTCCCGCCATTCCACCGCGCAAAGCCCCGGTTGGCCCAACCTGGGCTCGCTTCTTACAGACGCACTCTGCGCCTCAAAATCAATCCGAAGCGCCCCATGCAGGTGCGCCCTCCACCGAATACCCGCCTCTCCCCATCCCCGAAGACCTGCCCAAAAGCGGCCAGAACAAGAAAAATCAGAACGATGATCTGATTAAGATCGAATTAGATTAAAATAAGGAGGAGGGTAAGCCAATCCTGCTTATTCGTTATGCAACGACAGCGCCGGTCTTCTTTGTCCTTATCGCAGCGCCCCAGTATCAGCCGTGAAGAGCGGTCTCCGGGCGCGCTGTTTACCATATTGTCGATCGGCGCTGTTCTGCTGCTGCTGGCCGTAACCTTTGTGGCGGATTGGCTGCGCACTCCAGAGCTGAGCATTACCAGTTCGCCCGCTTATCTTTCTCCGAATCAAGATAACAGCTACGACACTGCCTCCATCAGTTACCGGCTTTCAGAAAACGCCGAAGTTACGGCCCAAGTTCTCAGTGAAGGCGGCGGGGTGGTGCGCACGCTCTTCAGCGCGCAAAAACAAACTGCCGGCCAGCACCTGCTGACCTGGGATGGAACCGATGACCTGGGCCGCCGGGTGAATGACGGCGCTTATCAGGTGCAAATTGCGGCCAGAGGAACCCTGCGCTCACGTACCAGCAGCGTGACACTGATTGTAGATACCCGCCCGCCCGACCTGCAGTTGGTCAATCTGCCGGATGGCGCGCGCGTGCGCGAGAGCGTGCTTACTGTAGAAGGGCTGACCGAGCCAAACGCTACCGTTATCGTGAGCGGCGTCTTTCAGCCCGTACCGGTAGATGGGCAGGGGCGTTTTCGCACCCAGCACCGGCTAAGCGAAGGCCAGAACACGGTCGAAATCCGCGCCTCAGACCTGGCCGGCAACACCACCAGCCAGACGCGCACCATTGACTTGGTGACCGCCGCGCCAGAAGTGGTCATCACCAGCCCGGAAGAAGGCGCGTGGATCAATAATGCTCTGGTGCAGGTTATTGGCGTCGCTCCGCCCGGCGTGACGTTGACCATCAACAACCAGAGCGTGCCGCTGGCCCCAGATGGCGCTTTCAGCTTTGACTTACTGCTCGACGAAGGCCAGCAGGCCATTCGGGTGACGGCCGCCGATGACGTTGGCAACATGACCACTGTAGAGCGTCTGGTGAATGTTAAAACCAGCGGCCCGCTCTTAGAAATCAACGTTGCTGAGGGTACTGCGTTCAGTGACCCCCAGATTCACGTCACCGGCCGCACCAATCCGGGTGCTCAGGTGACGGTGAACCGCCGCCCGGTTACGGTGGGCGCGCTCGGCGACTTTCAGGCCACTATTGAACTGCTCGAGGGCGATAATGTCATCGAATTCGCCGCCCGCGATCAGGCCGGCAATACCACCAACCTGACCCGCCGCGTGCGTTATGAGATTCCAGCTCCCCCTGGCGACATCGAACGCCTGCTGGAAAACCTGCAAGCTCTGCCCGCTATGACCATCCCGGCGGTGCTGTTCCTGGCTTTGCTGCTCGGCTTTTTCTTCTACCGCCAGAATCAATTGGCAATCCAGCTTTCGGTAGATACGCACAGCTTCGCTCCGGGACTGCCGCAGGAAGGCAAAAACGTGGCCCTGCGCCTGGAATTAAACCAGCCGGCGCGCGTCACCTTAGAAGTGCTGGACGACCAGGGCCAGACTCAGGCCGTTTTGCTCGATAACCGGCGGCGCACCGCTCGCCAGCACCTCTTTTTATGGGATGGCTATGACGATTTTGGGCAGCCGGTTAAGCCGGGGCAGTATACCGTGCGGGCCACAGCGGGTTCGCCGCCGATCAAAGTTTCCAGTGCCGTACAAATTGTCATTGAAGAAGACCCTTACGTTTACAGCAAAGCGGCGCAGTTCGAGAAGGTTCAATTCATCACACCGTCCCCGCCCTCCATCCGCCGCCGCCCGCGCCAGAACCGCAAAAGAATTTAAATTTGGTAAAATAAGTTCTGTGGCGATCCGGGGCGGCGTTGCCCCGCAGAACCTCAGGATCGCACCGGTAGGGGGAAGGGGCCGTTTAACGGTGAATTGGATGAGTTTAAAAAAGGAAGGAGGACCATGATGCGTCTGGATCCAGTGGAATCCAGTATGCTCGCGGCGGTCGGTTATGATGCCGCCCTTCAGGCGCTGGTGGTTCTGTTTAACAGCGGGCGCGCTTACCAGTATGTGAACGTCCCGGTTGAAACCTATACCCGTCTGATGGAATCGCCCTCCAAAGGGCGCTTCATGTTAGATCATGTAATTGATCATTATCCCTATGCCGTTTTTACGGGATGGAAGAATTTGCGTGCGGCCATTCCCAACGACAAGTAAGTGGTTTCCGTGCTTTTTTCGCCAGAATCATGGGAATATCATAGGAGGTTTATCATGGCGCGTATCAATACTCAAGAAGAACGCCTGTTGCTTAAACTCATTGAAAAACTGCCTTTGCCAGTCGAAGATAAGAACGGCTGGTCTGAGCGTATTCGCAATGGCGAAATGAGCGCCGAATTGGCGGAGGAAATCCGGGTTAAACTGGCCGCTCCCGTAGAAGGAGATGCCAATCCTGCCGTCCGCGCCCGTCATCTGGCCGAACTGGCGAATCTGGTGCGGCGCTGGCGGCTCAGCAGCCAGTCTCACCACTTTAGCCGCAAATAGCCGATTACTACCTGCCAGCATTGATGACCGAAGAAGAGCCGATTGTATCTTCTTCTGAACCCTCACAGGGCCTGTTCGCCCGGCTGCTGAACCTGTGGGGTGGCTACCGGCGCCTGCTGACTGTTGTAGTCGTAGCCCTGGGGTTGGGCGGGTTTCTCTGGTCGCTGGAACCCGAAACCCGCCGCGCTCTTGTTCGGGGGCTGTGGGCCAACCAGGCACTCATTATCCTCTTGCTGATTTTTGTCTTGCTGACCCTTTCTTTATTGTGGTCGGCAGGCCAGCGCCTCGATACCTGGGTATTCCTGCTCTTTAACCTACGGGGGCATCATCCACTGTGGCTCGACCGGCTGATGTGGACCCTGACGCAAATCGGCAACGGCGTCTTTGGCATTCTTCTGGGCATTTTTCTCTATTTCGCCGACCGGCGGCGGCTGGCGGTAGAATTGCTCTTGGGGATTCTAAGCCTGTGGCTGGTAGTGGAAATCATGAAAGCCCTGGTGGAACGCCGCCGGCCCTTTATCACCATGGAGGGCGCGCGCATCGTGGGCTGGCGAGAGCGCGGGCTGTCATTCCCCAGCGGGCATACGGCTCAGAGTTTCTTTATGGCTGTGCTGTTTGCCCAATACTTACAGGCCGGAGCGCTCATCGGCGGAGTGTTCTATGGCTTCGCCGCCGCCGTTGGCATGACGCGCATCTACGTTGGCGCTCATTACCCGCGTGATGTCCTCGGCGGCGCAATCCTCGGCAGTATTTGGGGGATTCTCAGCCGCCTCATCCAGGCTTACCTGACGACCGGGCAGTTTTAGAAAGGCTTCCAGCCCAAAGGAATCAGTGCAGGGCCCACAGCACAGCGCGGGCCCTGCACCGGATCAGGCCCCTTTTTCTGCTTCACCCTCCCGCCGGAAAGCCCTTCCAGGGCTCCACGGTGTACCGATTAGCGGCAGCAGCCAGCGGTCTAAGCCGATCCAGCCAGCCGTTTTCCAGGCCAGGATTAAGAGGATCGTAACCACGAACATCAATGGGTTAATGCTGGCTGTGCCGGCCATCATAAAATTCCAGTTCAGAAAGGCCCCGGCAAAAGCCGCGATGCCCGTAAAAGCTCCCAGGATCAGGGCTACTCCCACCAGCAGCTCGCCTGCAACGATCAGTTTGGCAAACCAGGTGTAGGCCTGGGCATCTAACAGGGATTGAATAAAAGCCCGGTACCAGTCAAAGGCGATGGCCGGGCGGGCCGGCGCCTCTGGCACTACCACTGCATTTTGCCAAAACCCACGCAGCGCCTGGCCGGTTTGCGTCCAGGCCGGGTTGCTCAGTTTTCCTAACCCAGAGGTCAACCAGGTATAGCCAATGTACAACCGCAGCAATAGCCACAGCCAGGACCAGCGGGTACTGCCCAATAAATCTGCTGCAAAAGGCGGATCGGCAATCATCACACTATCACGGATACGAGTCGTATTCATGTGCCTCCCTCTTTAAACAGGGTCTGAGCCGATAGTAAGGTCCGATATAAGACCTTTTTAGTCAATTATTTTAATGCATGAATGCCCGCTTGCCTAGCGGGCATTTCCCCCCTTTTTCTCAAGCCGGATATTTCTATCTCAGACGATATACACCTGCACCTTTTCGCCTTCCTTATCATTCACCTCAATCACTACCGGCTCGCGCGATTTTTCCAGCGTGTCGAGGAATGGAAGGACGCGCTCGGCAATGCCCTGTTCCCTTAGCTGCGGAATGGTGTTGCCGAAAGTACGCAGGAACCAGCCAGCCAGACTGGTCGGCAGAGGAAAGCTGATTTTAATGTTCGTGCTTTTCTCCGGCTTGTTCTCTTTCACCCGCACGTGCAGCCAGCGCGATTGACGGCTCCAGGCCGCCAGCACGATGACCAGCACTCCTAATACCAGCGGCAGCCAGGCGCAGTAAAACCAGAAGAACCGCTCGGTCGTGTATCCCCAAGACATCAACCCTGCGGAAAACACCAAAATTCCAACGCCCAACCACAATGGGTACAGCCACCAGTTCTGATACCGCTGAATGCCAGCCGCTGAAAGATCTTCCAGATTAACTTCCTGCATCACAGGTTCTTCTGGCTCAGGTTCACTTTCCAGTCTGTGGAGCAGGCGCGCGCCTTCTTCTACCGATAGTTCTCCGGCCTTCACTTTGTTCAGAATATCCATTCGATTCGATTCCATAGCGCCAGATTCTCCTTGTGATTAATGACGGACCTGCGGTGGATACGCTTTGATTGTACATGATTTATGCAAGGCCGTGTATGTCAGTCGCTGGCAGACCACAATATTTTACAGAAGAAATATTAACGCGCTTGACGCATTTTAAAGGATATGCTACTATCATTGGCAAGAAACGAAGATTTTTACTTCATGCAACCTCTTGAGAAGAAAAAAAGACGCCGCTCCCGATTGCCGGGCCGCAGACCACATCATGACGAAGGAGATCCCTGAAATGAAAGCGTACTCAAAGATCCTTGTGTTGGTAGTTGTTGCATTGTTTCTGACGCTCGCAGCTTGCAGTCGAACGGCCTCAACACCGCCTGCGGCCATCACCACCCCTACCGGCGTAGACTTTCCGTTTGTGACAGAAGACCCGGTTTCGGCGGCCTCCACGCAGACGGCCATGGCCTCGCAGCCGCTGCCCATCCAGCCTACCGATACGCCCCAGGTGGTGGTTGCCACCAATACCCCTGAAAGCGCCCAGCCGCAAACCGGTGATCAGGCCACCGCTACCCCCGTCCCAGCCGAAGGTGGGCCCGCTCCTACCCTGGCTCCCCTGGAACGGCCTCAGACGTACACGCTTCAGCAGGGCGAATTCCCCTTCTGCATTGCCCGCCGCTATGACCTGGATCTTGACAGCTTCTTCCGGCTGAACGGCATCAATAACAACACTCGCCTGGCCGCTGGCGCGGTCCTCAAGATCCCTGCCACCGGTAACTGGAACACCTCAGCTTACGGCCCGCGCGCCCTTAAACAACACCCGGCCACCGTCACCGTTGTTGCCGGGCAAACCGTTTATTCGATTGCCTGCCAGTTTGGCGACGTGGCCCCTGAACATATCCTGGCGGCCAATGGGCTTCAAAGCGCCGCGGATGTCAAAGCCGGGATGACCCTCAACATCCCCTAAGCCGCCCGTCATCCGACTCAAGACGATGGCGTCTGAGGGGTCTGCCCCTCCATTGACAGTAAAATCAATGCGGCAGTCTTCAGGAACGTTATCAGGCTATACCGCCTGTATTTGCATTGGATGGCGGGGGTATTTCCCCCCGCCTTTCTTTATGAGGGGATATTTATGGATTATCAATGGTTAGAAGAAGAAACGATTTATTCCGGGCGGGTGTTTGACCTCAAGCGCGTCCGCCTTCAACTCCCGAATGGCCGCCCTCACACCTATGATCTGGTGAGCCATAACGGTGCAGTAGTGATCTTGCCGCTGGACGACCAGGGGAATATCTGGTTCATTCGCCAGTTCCGCGTTGGTGCGGATCAATGGCTGCTTGAACTCCCGGCGGGCGTGCTGGAAACCGGCGAGCAGCCCGAAGCCTCAGCAGACCGCGAGGTGCAGGAAGAGGTCGGCCTGGCCGCTGGTCAACTGGAAAAATTGGGCGAGTTTTACATGGTTCCGGGTTATTCGACCGAAAAACTGCACGCTTACCTGGCGACCAGCCTGTACGAATCCAGCCTGCCCTCTGACGAGGACGAATTCTTAGAAAAAGTGGCCCTTCCTGCGCGCGAGGTGTACGCCAGCGCGTTTCGCGGCGAAATTCAAGATGGCAAAACCCTGGCTACCCTGCTGCTGGCTCTGCCGATTTTGCGCGAGCGTTACGCGAATCTTATTCCATAGGAACAGGATAGGTTATTCTGCCGGTCAGCAAGTACTGACCGATCCAAAGATTTCGATCAACTTCGAGGAGGTTGCTGCCATGGAGACCCTGTACGCGATCCTGCTGCCCATCCACTCGATCTTGCGGTGGGTGGTGATCTTGCTGGCGTTGTTTGTCATTGTCCGTGCTATCACTGGACTGCGGTTTCGCCGCCCCTATGAACCGATGGACGACAAAGCCGGTCTGTGGTATACCCTGGCCTTTGACGTTCAGGTGCTGGTCGGATTGATCTTAAACTTTATCCTCAGCCCCGTCACCGCGCCGCTGTGGCAAAACATGGGCGCCGGCATGAGCAACGCCGCCGCTCGCTATTTTGGCGTTGAACATGCCGTGCTGATGATCGTTGCACTGGCGCTGGCGCACATCGGGCGCTCGCGCGCCAAAAAGGCCGCTTACCGCCTGGAGAAAGAGCGTGATAAACTCACCGACCGTAAAGAGATTGCTCGCCGCAGCGCCCAAATCCACCGCGGCGCTCTGATCTTTTTCGCCCTCTCGCTGGTGGTAACGTTGGCTGCCATCCCCTGGCCCTTCCTGGCCGTTGGGCGGCGCTTGTTCCCCGGCCTGTAACAGTTCTTGCGCTATAAGAAAGCGACAGCGCGGGTGTTGCCGCCCGCGCTGTCGCTTTTACTGCGTTTCCTCTTTGGTCGTTTTCGCCGTTTCTAAGAGGCTTTCAACCCGCGACCACAACTCGCGGATGTTGATTGGCTTCGACATATACACGTCACAGCCGGCTTCCAGGGCTTTTTCAGCATCCCCTTTCAGCGCATTGGCCGTGATAGCAATAATCGGCACGTACATGAAGTGTTTATCATTACTGCTGCGCAGGCGGCGCGCAATTTCGTACCCATCAATATCTGGCAGGTTGATGTCGAGCAAGATCAGGTCAGGGTGAAGCTCATTGGCCTTTTTCAGGCCGTCCAAACCCGTTGGCATCCCCACAAAAGTATGACCAATTGCCTCAATGGCACGTTTCACCAGTGTCATATTATCGGGATTATCTTCGATATATAGAATGGTGGCGCTCATTGATCTTTTTCCTCTGATCTACCCTTTTGCTCAATAACTTCAACCACCTGATTGACAAACGCCCGGACCGGTAAAGAACCTTTCTGGTAAAGCGCCTCCACTTGCGTTTTTAGACGCTGAAGTTCCTCTGCCGATATATCCTTCGCGCTGACCACAATCACCGGGATCCTGCGCGTGCGCGGGTCGAGCCGGAGTTCTTCGATCACGCTGAAGCCATCCATCTCCGGCATGGTCAGGTCGGTGATGATCAGGTCTGGAAGCCGCTGCCGGGCCTGTGTCAGACCCTCCCAACCGTCTCTGGCATGAAAGACCCGGTAAGACTTCTTGCTCTCTAAGAAGCGGCGGATTAACAGCGCATCGTCCGAATTGTCATCGATAATCAGCACGGTGGTGGTTTTCTCATCCAGGTTTTCCAGGGCCGCTACCAGCCCTTCTTTGGGAACCGGCGCCTGATTTTCGCTCAGGCGGATATCCACCTGCCACTGATCACCCAACACGTGCTTTTCAACGGGGAAGGTGTGGCCGGTGCAGTTGACCACCACGCATTCTTCTTTTTCGATCACGCCCTGACGAACCAGCTTCTCAGTTCCGGCAAATGCCACTGCCGCAGCCGGCTCCATGGCCGTACCTTCTGCTTTTGCCAATGTTAACATCGCCGTAAACGCTTCCGCGTCGGTGACGCTCTCCATTGTACCACCGCAGCGGCGCAGCAGAGTATACAAATATGTATAGACCCGTCCCGGGTCACCGGTGGAAAGGATGGCAATGCGCGTTTGGGGGATAACCGGAGTGGCCTGATCTGTGCCGGCGCGCCAGGCCTGTACCATGGGCGCGCAGCCTTCCGCCTGAATGATGCCGATTTTCGGGATCCGCTCAATGAGTCCCATCGCGGCCATTTCTATAAAGCCGTGCAGCACCCCCAGCGGCCCCAGACCACCGCTGACTGCCTGGATGTACCAGTCGGGCGCGCGCCAGCCCAACTGTTCAACGATCTCATAGGCAATCGTTTTCATCGATTCGCGCGCCGGAATGCTGTTGGCGCCCCGGTCGTACCACAGCCCGCGCCGGGCGGCGAACTCAGAGGCGATCTGTTTGGTCTGGTCATACGTTCCAGAGACTTTCACCACCTCTGCGCCAAACAGGGCCGCCTCGCGCAGCTTTTCCTGAGGCACCAGGCTGGTCATAAATACCCATAGTTTAATCCCCACTCGCGCGCAGGCCGCCGCATAGGCCACCGCGGCGTTGCCGGTTGAGGCGATCACGCATTCGCGCACCCCTGCCTGGTACATCGCGGCCACCGAAATCACCGCCTGGCGGTCTTTGAACGAGCTGGTGGGGCCGTAGCGTTCATCTTTTACGTAAATCGCCGGATGATCAAAAGACTGCCCAAAGCGGCGTGCCTGCTGGAGCGGCGTCCAGCCGACGTTTTTAAAGTCCAGGGTGTCTGGCTCTTGGACGGGCAAAATGTCATGATAGCGCCAGATGTCATGCGAGCGCCCGCGCAGCCCGCCGAACACGGCGCGTTTAAAGGCGGCGTAATCATAGTGCGGCTCCAGCCAGGTACAGCCGCACTTCGCGCACACCGGCGCTACCATTGGCTGATAAACCTGGTGATGGCCGCACTGCACACATTCAATGAATAAGGGAAATGCCATAGAACTCTTTTCTCCCGCGTGAGGACGATCTAATGCGGCCTGACCGCCTCGCGCGGCAGTTCGATGATAAACAAAGACCCTTCGCCCGGCACACCCTCGCTTTCAGCCCACATGCGCCCGCCGTGCATTTCCACCAGACGACGGCTGATCGGCAGTCCCAATCCGGTGCCGCCCACCTTGCGGGTGGTCGAGGTATCCACCTGGCTGAATTCCTCAAAGATCATTTCCAGCTTGTCTTTGGGGATGCCCAAACCCGTATCTTTGACGTGAATGCGGACGCGCTCATTTTCGCGGCGCGCCCAAATGGCAATGCCGCCCTTCTCGGTGAACTTGACGGCATTGGAAATGACATTAATCATCACCTGGCGGATGCGTACCCGGTCGGCGCTCATTTCAAACTGATCGTCCGAATCGGGTTCCACCCGCAAGTACAGGCCCTTTTCGCGTGCCAGCGATCCGGTGATGTCAATGGTATCGTTCAGCAGTTCGCGCAAAACAAACTTCTCAAAGGCCAGGTTCATGCGCCCGGCTTCGATCTTCGCCATGTCGAGAACGTCGTTAATCAGGCTCAGCAGGTGTCGGCCGTTCTTTTCGATCAGGTGGATGTCGTTATCCATCAGCTCGGTCAGGGGGCCGTCTAACCCTAACAGCAGCACCTCGGCGAACCCCAGAATGGAGTTCAAGGGGGTGCGCAGTTCGTGGCTCATATTCGCCAGGAATGAAGATTTCAGGTGGTCGAGTTCGCGCAGGCGCTCGACGGTGGCGGTCTGTTCGGCGTACAGTTCGGCGTTTTGCAGTGCAACTGCTACCTGCGCGGCCAGGGTATTATAGGTGCGGGCGTCTTCGCGCGAGAAGCGCCCAATCTGATCAGACTGCACGTCGAACACCCCCAACAGCCGGTCGCCGACCACCATGGGAATCACCATTTCAGAGCGGACGTTGGGCAAAAATGGGTTGTGCCGGTAATTCGGATCTGCTGGAATGTCGTTGTGAATCACCACCTGGCGGTCGCGGGCGGCACGCGCCACCGGCGAAAGCGACTCCCAGACCTCATATTGTTTTTGCGCGGCGATAATGCGCCCGATTTCGCCAGCCCCGGCTGCTACTTCGAGGATGCGCTCGACCGGCCGGTAGAGATACACCTGCGCGTGGTACAGGCTGAAACTGGATTTGGTCAAATCCACCACTGCCTGGAGCAAATCCTGCGGGTTGAGGATGGTCGAAGCCGCCGTGGAGACCTGCGCCACGGTCTGAAGCTCCTGGGCGCGTTTGCGGGTCTGTTCGAGCAGCATGCGGTTGTTGATCACCACCGCGGCCTGGCGTGAGAGGGCGCTGTACAGGCGTCTCTCCTGGGCGCTAAAGGCGTGGGGCTGCGCCCAGTGGATGTACACTGCTCCTACCCAGCGTTCGTTAATCGCCAGGGGCAGGATCGCCACCGCTCGCGCGCCAGAACGCAGCAGCAGATCACGCCCGGCCGCGTCTAAGCGGCTGTCCTGTTCAACATTCTCAATCAGTACCGGGTTTTCGGCGTCTGTTAACCCGAGGCGATAGTGAGGATAATCGGCCAGGGCAAAGTGGGCCTGTACCGGGATCAGTTGCGCCCCGTCATCAGGGTACCAGGTGGCCGCCAGGGTCAGGCCGTCAACCTGCCCGGTTTCATCGTAGGTTACAAAATACAGGCGGCTGTCTGAAGCGCCCGCCGCGCGTGCCGGCAGAGAAATGGAAGTGAGGGCTTCTTCGAGAGTTTGGGCCGTGCTCAGGTGCGCGCTGATCGAATAGAGCATTTCTGTCTCGGCCAGGGCCTGCTCGCGCTGTTCTGCCAGGCGCAGACTTTCCAGGTGGGCGCTCAGCCGTTCAGCGATCGTGCTAACCAGGCCGGCGGTCTCTTGCGCTTCGCCCTCGGATCCCTCCGGCGTGATGAGGGCCAGTTGTCCAATGATCTCCTCGCGCACTCTCAGGGGGAAAATCATACCATTGAGGGGTGCTTGCGCGTCGAAGGGCTGTACCTGTTTGCGGTCGTATTGAAACCCCAGGCGCTCTTTCGCGGTTGTTTCCAGGTAGGCCTGCCAGTTCTGGTACGTCAGCTTGTGGATGGCGGCTTCGGCTTCGGTGCGAAAGTAGCGCGACTCTTCTAACAGGCGCAGGTTTTCTATCTGCTGGGCCATGCCTTCTAGCTCATTTCGCTGACCATTTTTTTCTGGGTCGTCTCGGCCAGAAACCCCAGGCGCGCTCAGATCCGTCCCTTCCTGCTGCGGATCTGTACCCCGCCCGGCATCTGGCGCGGTCGGCTCTGCCGGCGGACTGCTCTGCAGACTGGCCGGCTCGATTTCGGAAAACAGCTTTCCTAACCGTTTCGTAAATCTGTTACTTGAGCTCATCTTTGCGTTCCACTCCCAGGCGGACGACGGTATGCGGCGCGCCCAAAGCGCGCCCGATCTCGCGCACGGCCACCTGCAGGGCGCTCTCGATTGAATCGGTTGCCTGGATGCGCTCATTGATGGCGTTGATGAGGGCCTCGCGCTCAGCCTGGCGCTGGGCGCGGGCATAAGAGCGCGCGTTTTGCAGCGCCACAGCCACCTGGGTTGCCAGCGTGGTCATAATGTTAATGTCCTCCAGCGTAAAGCGTCCTACCCGGTGATCTTGAATATCCATCACGCCCAGTACAATCCCACCCACGATCATGGGAATAGCCATTTCAGAGCGGGTGTCGGGCAAGAGGGGGTGCGGCAAGAAACCCGGCTCCTGGCTCACATCGTTGGCGATCACCCCATGGCGCACGCGCGCCGCCCGCGCCACCAGCGACTGCCCGGCGTTCAGCGCAATACGGCGGCCTTCGGCGGCCATACGCCGGCCCACTTCGCCCGCGCCTTTTGCCAGGATCAGCGCATCACCGCTCTCATCAACCAGGTAAATATGCGCGTGGTACAGGTCAAAGGCCTGGCGCGTCAGATCCACTACGGTTTGGAGCATTTCGTTGGGGTCCTGGATGGTTGAAACGGCGGTAGAGACCTCTGCTACCGTCGCCAGCTCGGCGGCGCGTTTGGCAATCGTTTCTTGCGCGCGGCGCGCTTCGGTAATATCTTGCGTTGCGCCCGTAATCCGCTCCACCTGCCCCTGCGCGCCCACTACCGCGCGGACGCGCGTCGCCAGGTAGCCGCGCGAGCCATCCCGCCGCCGGAAAGGATGTTCCAGGGTGACAGCGGCCTGCTCACCGTCTGGCTGCATGGCGTGCGCCAGAATGTCGGACAGCAGGTTGTGGTCCTCTGGGAATAAGAACAGTTCGCTAAAACGCTCTGCGCTGAGGGTATAGCCGCCCGTCTCTTCGACAGAACGCTCCAACACGGCCAGAATTTGATCGTTCAGGGTAAGCATCTGGCTGGCGGGGTCATACTCAAAGTAGCCCATGCGGGCAATCGCCAGCGCCTGCGATAGTTGCTCAGAAGTGATGCGGAAGCGCGTCTCAGAAGCCAGAGTTTCCTCAAACAGCAGGCGGTTTTGAACTGCCACCGCCGCTTGTTGGGCCAGCGGCGCGCTGATGCGCTTCTCTTCATCGCTAAAGTGGTGCGCCTGGGCCGCGTGCAGCGCAATAACGCCCAGCGGGCGGCTGCCGATCCACAAAGGTAGGATGACGGCGGAGTGGATGCGGTTCATCCGGGCGTTTTCATCTGTCTCATCCAAAAAGACAGGGGCATACCCCTGCATTTGCTCGAAGAACTGCCGGGCCTGCGCCTCGGCAAACCGCAGCCCGGTGGGGAAGGACGGCATTTCGCCTGAGGCGCAGTAATTTTCGCGTACCACCATCCCGGCCAACTGGTCATCGTCATCATATTCAAACAGGAACAGCGCCGCGCGGTTTAATGCCGGGACGTTGAACGCCTCTAACACTGCCTGCAGCATTTCGTTGAGATCCTGGGCTTCGATCAGACGGCGGTTGGCCGCGTACAGCCCAGCGGTCTCTTCCAGTGCCTCCTGAACCTGTTCGAACAGCCGCAGGTTTTGAATGACCGTCACGGCCTGCTCAGCCAGGCTCAGGAAGGTGCGCGTTTCTTCTTCCGTGAAATCCAGCTTTTCCATGCTGACGCCCTGGATCATGCCGACAAACTCGCCCGATACGATGATCTTGAAGACGACCAGCGCATGGATGCCGTTGGCCGCGAAAAACTCGCGCGATGCGGGGTTGAGAAAATCGAGCGCCTGAACATCTCCGCTGACGATCGTAGGACTTTGAGCCAGGGTTTCGACTCCCGGCAGGGCGTGCAGTGGAAGCGTAACGCCCGATTGGAAGATGGCCGAGCCGGGGTCTCGTTCCCACACGGCCGCTACCCGCACCGTGCCAGGGATGGTTTTATCCCAGGGCCGGTCAAAAAGGTTGATGGATGCATTGCTGAACTGCCGCAGCAGGGTGTGTTCCGCCAGTACCCGGATCACGTCTTCAAAGGTGGCGCAGCGCGAAAGCTGGCGCGAGCCCTCGTACAGCGTCTGGTTTTGTTGCAGCAGGGTTTGCAGGTTGGTTACATCACGGGCAAAGGCCAGCACGCCCAAGGGGTTACCGTGAGCATCGCGTAGGGGCGTTTTATACGTGTCAAAGATGTGAACTTTCCCGTCAATGGTAGCCAGGTCGTCCGGGAAATGGTGGGGTTGATTGGTTTCGATCACAAGCCGGTCATCGGCCCAAAAGCCGCGAATGCCCCTGGCCGGGTTGCCCTTGACCAGTTCTTCGGGAAAGCCCAAATCGAGGTCGTCTTTGCCAATAAAATCTTCCGGCTGCAACTGCAGCGCGTTGGCGTACCCCTGATTGACCAGCCGGTAGCGGTGATTAAGGTCTTTGATAAAAATCCAGTCGGGCGTGGAGTTAATCACGGTGCGCACCAACTCTTCTGAGGTGCGCGTCGCGGCGTGCTGGCGGGCGTTCTGCAAGGCCACTGCCACCTGCGCGGCCAGAGTGGTCTCGGTTAGGATATCTTCTTCGTCAAAATGGCCCACCCGGTCCGACTGCACGTCCAGCACGCCCAGCAGTCGGTCACCGACCATCAACGGCACAGCCATTTCGGCCCGCGTATTGGGCAAAAGTGGGTGCGGTAGAAATTCCGGGTCGCTCCGCACATCGTTGACGATCACGCCCTCGCGGGTGCGGGCCGCGCGCGCCACAATGGACTTTCCCGAATCCAGCCGGATCTGGCGGCCTTCCAGGACCATCTGGCGGCCAATATCCCCGGCCCCTTTGCTCAATACCAGTGTATCGCCGGCCTCATTTAACAGGTAAACGTGCGCATGGTAGAGACCAAAACTGGCTTTGGTCATATCAACTACGGTTTGCAGCATTTCATCGGGGTCTGCGATGGTGGCAATCACCGTGGCAACTTCAGACACGGTGGCAAGCTGCGCCGCGCGTTTGGCAATCAGGTCTTCAACCTGTCTGCGCAGGGTAATATCCTGCAAAACGACCACCGAAGCAACCACGTTGCCCTCGCCGTCCACCACCGGCGAGCCAGTCACATCCAGCAGCAGGCGCTGACCATCGGGCTGACGGATCTCCAGATCGTCTATATGCGCCGAGACCCCGTACATCCCGGCAGTGACCGGCAGTTCCTGGGTGGGGTAAGGGATATCTGTGCCGTAGCGGTAAGCCGGGTAAACCTGGTTTAATTCCTCTCCGGCGGCGTCGGGCGCAATGCCGCGCCCCAATAACTCCTCTGCTTTACGGTTGGCGAGGATGGGCCGGCCGGATGGAACCTCCACCATGTATACCCCGGCGGCCATATTATCCAGAACGGCTTGCAGGTTGCGGCGCTGTGTTTCCAATTGTTCTTCCGTGTGGCGGCGCTCTTCCAGCTCACGCTGTGCCGAGGTGTACAGGCGCAAATTTTCGAGGTGTGCGGCCAACTGCTGGCTCACTGCGGTGATCAGTTCGACATCCGGGGGCGGCAGGTTTTCCTTTCCGATGACGCTAATCGGGTCGGTGGACTGCCCATTGACGAGGATATCCACCTGCTTACCCAACGCCTGGCTTGTTTCGCGCACGGCCACTTCCAGCGCTTCTTCAACCGAGTCGGCCATCTGAATGCGCTGGCCGATGGCGCTGATGAGGGCTTCGCGGCTGGCCTGGCGTTCTGCCTCAGCGTACCGGCGGGCGTTCTGGAGCGCCACCGCTACCTGGTTGGCAATTGCTTGCAGAAGGTCAGCATCTTCCTGCCGTAAGCCGTCCACCCGGTCTTGCTGCACGTCCAGCACCCCCCATACCTGAGCGCCCGCCGCAATCGGCACGGCGATTTCCGCTTTCGTCTCGGGCAGCAGGGGGTTGGGCAGCCATTCGGGCGATTGGCTCACGTCCTGCACCAGCACCGCCGCGCCTGTTTCGGCGGCGCGGCCTACCAACCCACGCCCGCGAGGGATTTTGTGACCACGCTCGCGCATCAGGCGGCCAGCTTCGCCAGACCCGGCCATCATCACCAGATCGCGGCCCTGTTCATCAAATAGGTAAATATGAACGTGATAATAATGGAAGGTGCGCTGCAATTCCTCGATCACTGCCTTAACCAGTTCATCAGCGTCGAGAATGGTCGAAAGCCGCCGGCTGACTTCGGCGCTGGCTGCCAGCGCGCGGGTGCGGTCAGCGACGCGCTGTTCCAACGTCTCAACCAGGCCTGCCAGTTGTTCGGCCATGCCGTTAAAGGCATCGGCCAGCGCGCCAACCTCGTCCTGGGTCTTTACCTGAGCGCGCGCCGCCAGGTTCCCGGCGGCTAACTGGCTGGCTGCCGCTGACAGGCGCGTCAGTGGAGCCGCCAGAAACCAGGCGACCAGGAACCCAAAGCCGATTGCCAGCAGAGAGGCGATCAGGACCATCAACAAAGCCCCGCGCGCCTGGTTGCGTACCGGCGCGAATAGAACTTCTTCCGACTGCCCCGCCACCACGTACCAGGGGGCGTTTGCCAGGCGCGCCACCCCCACCCGTTCCGTGTTACCCCGGTGTTCTAACAGGCGTGAGTGAAATTCTCCCGAAAAGGTCCTGACTGCCGGGTACTGGCTTAGCCCCTGGGCTAACGCGGTGAGATCAACCGCGGCGTTCTCCGGTGTCGCGCTTTCTGGCAGCAGCCTGCGCGACTGCATTTCTTGTACAGCCGCCGCATCCAGCGGGACAATGGACTGATACACGGCCTCTGGAAGATGGCTGTCTGCCAGCAAGATGTTGCTGTCCGTCACCACCATGCCGAACAACCCTTCTGGCTCAAAAATCCCTTGCCGTGCGATCAGGTCCTGCACAATCCCGGCATCGTAGCGCAGGCGCAGCACGCCAACGATTTCGTTCATCCCATTTCTGACCGGAGCCGCAAAGTAGATCGAAGGCTGGTTTTCTAAGGCTGAGTAGCCAAATGAAGATACATACGGCTTTTCCGTCTCTAAAACTGCCCGGAAATATGCCCGGTCCGATTTATCCTGCCCGATTTCCCGTTCATCGGTATCGGCAATGTCAATGCCGTTTTTATCTAACAGCGCGTAAGAGGATATAAACCGCGACTTGAGCGCCAGCGCCGTCAGCGTGGTGAGGGCGTTCTTGCTCACCGGGCTGATGGCGCGTTCCAGCGCGGTCATCTGGAGGAGCGCGGCGAAGTCGGGGTACTGCGCTTCGGCACGGATGGCTTCCAGGTTGGTCGCGATAAAGAAATCCAGGCTGGTGGCAACCTGCCGCGCCGTTCCCGTCAGGGCGTCATTGGCGTTTCGCGTCAGCGTTACTTCCGCATTCCGGTTAGCGACCAGACCAACCGCCGCAGTTGGCGCAATTGTCAGCACGAGTAAGATCACGATGATCTTACTGCGCAGTGAAAAACTGGGATACTGCCGCACCAGAAAATAAGCGTATATCACTCCAATAAACCCGGTGAGGATCCAGGCCAGCCACAGACCCTCAGCCCCAATAACCTCTCGTGCCCTCAGGAGCGGACTGAGCTGGTCTGTAAAGACTTCCAACATCAGAATAAGAACCGCCGCCGCCCCGCTGATAACTGCCGCCCAATAGCGGTTTTGCCTGGGAAGAACCAGCGTAGATAGATACGTGCCAACCACAAACGCCAGCACCGCCGCCTGAAAGGCCAGGTCTGTAAGCACCAGCGGGATCAACAGCATTTGCAGAGTAAAACCACCAATAAAAACGGCGGCCCCCAATACCGGGCGCCGCCACAGCACCAGCCTGGCGCCGGCGAGCGCGACCAGCGCCAGAGCAAGGGGCAGTCCATGGGTGATCTTGCGAAGCGGGTTGGAGTAGCGCAGGAATCCTTCAAAAGAAAGGAAACTGAATGCGGCCATCGCCAGTGCCACAGCCGCAATCAGCCAAAAAGCGATGCGCTCGTTCCTGGAGAGGGAAAGATATTTTTGTTTAATGGTGTTCATAACTCGCTCGCTGCGCACTCGCTCGATTCCCCCGGTTGGGATGGCAAAGGAGGATACCCGATAAGATGTTCACGATGTGTGGAACCTGCTTCCAGGTGTTGCCCAGCGATGCGATTGATCTGAGCCGTGCCGCCAGTTCCGGCACATGCCCCCGGAGCAGCAACGGCCGAATAACAACCGATGAGAGCAACCGTTTCCTAAAAAATGAACAGGATTACACGGAAAAATCATAAGGGATCAGAATATGAATGTCAATTGAAGGGCCGTAAAAAAAAGAATCTGTAAACTCAGTGTTAAGAGTCTACAGACTAAATTAACGTCTGTGGAAAAGGGGAAGGCTAGGCGGTTTTTTCCAGAGCCTCTTTCGCAATGAGCAGAGCGGCCAGCGCGCCGGTGCTGGGCAAGATGAGGTCAGCGCCAGCTTTTTGTAGTTCGCGCTCCTGACCAAAGCCGCACAATACCCCTACGGTTTGGGCGCCGGCCGCCCGACCAGCGCGGATATCCACCGGGGTATCTCCTACCATCAGGCAGTTTTCGGGGCGTACTCCCATTTGTTCCGCCGCCCACAGAATGGGGTCTGGAAAAGGCTTGGTATACCGGCAGGTTAAAGCTGTGGCAACCACCGGAAAGCACTCTTCCAGCCCAAATTGGCGCAGAAAGGCCAGCGTACTGTTGCGGTCACGCGCGCTGACCACTGCCAGCGGGTAGCGCGCCCGCAGTGCCAGCACCGCTTCGCGCACGCCGTCAATAATCCAAAATTTGCGCGGCGGCTGGCCCAGTTGGCGCCGCGCGATAAAGTTATAGACCCGCCCCACATCGTCGTCCAGGTGGGCCCAATCCAGCAGGTGATACACCAGGTTGCCCGGTGATTCGGCGCACATAATCGCCCAGCGCGCAAACGGGCGTACCTGGCCTTTGGGGAACAACCAGCGCAGGGGCGTCAGGCGGCGCTCGAAGGCCGATACCCACTGGTCATCGGTATCGCTTAACGTGCCATCTACGTCAAAACAAATTGCCTGAATGCGATCTACATCCAGCCCCACTGGACCCTCCTGCGCTGTGTCACTGGCTACAAAAAAATAAGCCCCAGGCTCCCCAGCCCCGCACTTCGGCTGTACTCAAAGATCACAGCCGCGCCGGCCACTGCCACCAGGCTCAACCCAATGCAGAAAGCGATGGTCAGGACCAGAATGGATAACAAAATTTTGCGTGCCATGCTTTCTCTCTCCTCTCCAATGCCTGGCCGGCAGATTACTCTCCGGCTGCCAGGCCGCCCTCCACCTCTTCAATTGCTTCCAGCGGAGTCGCCCCGCCGAAGCTCACGCGCAGCAAACCGGGCAGGTAGCGGTCCAGGGTATGAACTGCCGGGTAAATGGCATTGCGAATTAATTCCGGGGTAAGGGTCTGGTTTTCAAAGTCCAAACTGCTCTTATACCGCACTTCCCCATCCGAATAATCCAGCTCAAAATTGCCAATCCGCAGGCCGTAATTGGCGCGCGTGATATATTCAGCCACCGCCGCGCGTACTTCTTCTGGCACTTTAATGGGGGCTACCGCATAAAAAAGAAATTCTTCCAGGTCAACCCGGACAATGGCATAGCAGCGCAGATCACCGTTCTTGCCCGAATACGACATGCTGTAGGCATATTTTCCATCAATCCGGCGCGGATACCACTCATCTTCGTCCAGGTAACTGCTGAGCATCTCAAAAGCCTGGAGACCGTTGTGGTTCTGCTCTTCGCGGGAGTCGTGATCCTCATCTTTGCGTTTCATGATGCCCTTCTCTTTCTTTAAAAAACCCATTAATGATTTTGAACAAAATTCAACGCATACTGCGCATCCTGATAGCCTGGGTGCGCCTCCAGGGCTTTTTGAAAAGCCTCCATTGCCTTCAGCCGGTCTCCCTGCCGGTACAAAGCCCAGCCCTTCCATAACCATGCTTCTTCGGCATTGGGCGTGCGCTTTAGGGCATAATCAGCAATTGCCAGTAAGTCATCCATGCGGCCGGTATGTAAGTAAGCAAAGAACGGGCCAAACTGGTAGCGGAGCATCCGCTGAGGCAGCCCCAGGCTGCTGGCGGTATCATATGCTTTCGCGGCATCCTGATACTTCTCAAAATATACCAGATTCGTACCTAAATTGAACCAGGCAAACGAATCTGTAGGGTCTGCGCGGGTTTCCTGCTCGGCGACTGCCAGGGCGTGCTGGCGGTTTTGCTCTACGTCCCACTGGCGGCCCAGGATTTCTTGAATCTGAGGGCGAGAAGCCGGGGGGTAGATCATCAGATAAACCCGGTTGAACGCTTGCCAGGCATGATCTAAATCGCTGTAAGTGATTTTGCGGTTCGCCCCGCGGAAAGAATCCTGGACGGTAAACGCTTGCAGCGCATCATCATACCCGGTGATCAGCAGGTAGTGGCCGGCCCACAGATCATCATTCGGCCAGAAGGGTTCGTCCATCTTCATGGACTCTTCGACCATCACCGGAAAGCCCGCCGCTACCAGCCGGCGCAAGAGGGTAATGTCGCCGCCTACGCGGAACTCTGATTCGAACCCGCCGGCCCGGTTGCGCAGATAGTAGATCATCTCTTCAATGTTCACGTTGCGATCTTCTCGCACCGGCTTAATCACATCGGATATATCAAACTGGTCGCCCTCCCATCCATAATACCGCAAAAACATCGCCAGGGTGGCCGGACCGCAGTTATTAATATCCTGCATCTCGTATTCCGGCGGGGTCAGCGCAACTCTGGGCGGCAGGGACGTTGGGGTGAAGGAAGGCGCAGGCGTTGGAAGGATGGCCGCCGGGGTGGGCGTGACAGCCAGCGTGGGCGCGGCAGTGGGAGAAAGCGGAGCAGGCGTGGTGGTGAGGGTAGGCGTGGGAGGCAGGGGCAGAGCGTTCTCATTCACGATGCCGACCGGGGTCGGCAGGGGGCGCACCGGGTCAATTATGCCGCGGGCGAAGGCGGCCGCCCGTTCCACGCGCCAGATCAGGCGCGACTGGACGCCTGGGATCTGTGAGCCTCCGAGGGCGGTCAGCGCCAGAGTTACCAGAATCAGCCCCCCGATGAAGCCCTTATTCCATTTTCTTTGCTTGTCGTGCATGGGGCTATTGTACCAGATTCCACAATTCGAATTAACCTATCCAGACCGATATTGTCACCGACAACTCTGTTAAGCTTGCAGCTTCGTGTTATAATAGGCGGCTATGAAGTACCATATCTGGACTGAAGGCTGCCAAATGAACGTGGCCGACTCGATGCGCGTGGCGTCAGCCCTGGAACGCCTGGGCTACAGCGGTACCAACGCGCCCGAAGAAGCCGATGTGATCGTCTTGAACACCTGTGTGGTGCGCCAGAGTGCCGAGGACAAGGCTTATGGGCGCTTGAACTCACTGCGCCCGCTCAAAGAGAAGCGCCCCGACCTCGTTATCAACCTGATGGGCTGTCTGGTCGGCGTAAAAAACCACGAGGTATTGAAGAAACGCTTCCCTTATGTGGATGTGTTCTCTCCCCCTTCCGACCCGGCCCCCTTGGTGGCTTTCCTCAGCCAGCAAGAAGTCCGCGCTATGGAAGTGGCCGCCACCGGCGAGCGTTTTGAGATCATGGACAATGCCGCTGCCGGGTTAACGCTGCCAGAAGAAGCGCGCGGCAGTCTGGTTTCGGCCTTCATTCCGGTGGTGTATGGCTGTTCGCACGCCTGCACATTCTGCATCATCCCTTATAAGCGCGGGGTAGAGCGCAGCCGCCCGCCTGAAGATATTCTGGCCGAAGCGCGCGCCATGGTGGCCCAAGGGGTGAAAGAAATTACCCTGTTGGGGCAAATCGTAGACCGCTACGGCAAAGACGAACCCGATTTTCCCAACCTGTCGGGCCTGCTCATCCGCCTGCACGCCATTGACGGGTTAGAGCGCATCCGCTTTTTAACCTCGCATCCCAACTGGATGACAGATGAACTGCTCGACACCGTTGCCAGCCTGCCCAAAGTCTGCCCGCACATCGAAGTTCCCGTCCAGGCCGGCGATGATGAGGTTTTGGCGAACATGCGGCGCGGGTATACCGCTGACCAGTACCGGCGGCTGGTGGAGCGCATTCGCGCCCGCATCCCCGGCGTGTCAATTGCCACCGATATCATTGTGGGCTTTCCCGGCGAGACTGAAGAGCAGTTCGAGCATACGTACCAGTTGCTGGAAGAACTAAAACTGGATGTTGCCCACCTGGCGCGCTACTCCACGCGCCCCGGAACGGTAGCCGCGCGCCGTATGGAAGATAACGTCTCGGAAGAAGAAAAGATGCGCCGCTTCCGCCGCCTGGAAGAACTGCAAGAAAAGATCGTCAGCGAGATCAACGCCCGCTACCTCGGCCAAACCACCCTGGTGTTGTTTGAAGAAAAGGTCAAGAACCGCTGGAAGGGCCGCACGCCGACCAACAAGCTGGTTTTTGTGGAAAGCGAACGAGACCTGCGCGGCCAAATCGTCCCGGTGAAAATTCAATGGACGGGCCCCTGGTCCATGATCGGCGAGCTGGTGTAACCGCTTTTTTACCACCCTGATGATGGGCATTTGCGAGCCGGTAGCGGCTCGCAAATGCGTTTATAATACCCGTGCGCCTATGCGATCACTTGCCCGTTTCTTTCTTTGGGTCTTCATTATTGTCCTGCTGCTGGCGGGGCTGGCCTCGTGGCTGTGGCCCGAACAGGTAGGGGGCGGAATCGCCTCTACGGCGCGCGACCGGCGCGTGTTGGAATGGATTCGCAGCCCTGCCGACCACCCCGATTGGGCCGTTCAGGCCGGCGTGCGCTGCGGCGCTGCTCCCTTCCTGTTGCCTACTGACGGCTACATTGGCTACCTGTGGGATGACTCATTCCGCCCCGGCCACCGCCATCAGGGGTTGGATATTTTTGGTGGCGGTTCCCCCGGCAACACGCCCATCCTCGCTGCCTACGATGGCTACCTGACGCGCCTGCCGGAGTGGAAATCCAGCGTAATCCAGCGCGTCCCGCAAGATCCCCTCAACCCCATGCGCCAGATCTGGCTGTACTATACCCATATGGCCGATCCCCAGGGTAACTCTCTTATCAGCGCCGATTTTCCGCCTGGTACCAGTGAAGTCTTTGTGCCAGCCGGTACGCTGTTGGGGTATCAGGGCAACTACTCAGGTACGCCGGGCGCGCCGGTGGGGGTTCACCTGCATTTTTCCATCGTGCTGGATGATGGGCAGGGCAGGTTTCTCAACGAACTAGACATTCAGAATACCCTCGACCCCTCGCCCTATATTGGAATTACCGTTAACGTTCACAACAACCCACCGGAGATCCCTCAATGTCCCTGACCACTTCTCCTCTTCAGGACACAATCGTGTTTTTCCAGGGGGCTGGGCGCGCGCCTGGCCCGGCGCTGGTGCGCTCGCTGGCCGCTCAGGGCGCGCGGGTGGCCGCCTGTGACCTGTCTCCTGCTCTGTTAAACCCCTTAGAAGCGGCTGGGCCGGGCCTCTCCGGGCAAATCCGCGCTTATGTGGGCGATACCGCGCGTGGGATGCCCGCCCGCGCTATCCTCGATGAAGTCGCTGAAGATTGGGGGCCGGTGGAAATTCTCATTAACAACCCGCGCATTGCTCTCAATACCTCTATCCTCCAAACCGATGAGTGGGACTGGCAGCATACCATCGAAGCCAACCTGAATGGGACGTTCCTGCTCACCCACCTGATTGGCCGCCAGATGGCGGAGCAGGGCAGTGGGGGCGTGATGATTAACCTCATTGCCGCGCCCACCCCAGGGCTGACTGTCCCAGGCCGCGCGGCCTATGCCGCCAGCCAGATGGGCCTGCTGGCCCTCACGCGCGCCGCGGCTCAGGAATTTAAGGCGTATAATATTCGTGTTTATGGGGTGTGCGTGGATGAAGACGAAAACGCCGGGGATCAGGCGGCCCGCCTCTGGAAGGGCGAAGTCTCGCCGCAGGACCCCTCTCTGCGCCTGCTGTTTTCTCTGGAAGAACTGATCGTATTCCTGTGCAGTCCGTCCGCCGCGCATCTCCCTGGGCAAGTTTTGCAGCCAGACGCCGCTTGGGTTCAGGAGTGAGCATGGTTTCCTTCCGCGATTTTGTCAACGCTTTTCGAGAACTGGGATTGGATGGGAAACGCCCCGTCATCGTGCATTCCTCCCTGTCCGCCGTCGGCGAAATCCGCGGAGGGGCACAGACAGTCTTAGGGGCGCTTTGTTCGCTTGCCCAGGGCGTGTTGGCCCCTACTTTTACTTATAAAACGATGGTCATCCCAGAGGCTGGTCCGCCCGACAACGCCATTGAATACGGCTCTGGCAAAGACCTTAACCGCATGGCCGAATTTTTTACGCCCGATATGCCCGCAGACCCGCTTATGGGCGTGCTTCCAGAGACCATTCGCACGGCTCCCCAGGCCCGCCGGTCGAACCACCCCATATTATCCTTTGCCGGCATCGGCGTAGACCGCGCCATCGAAGCCCAGACCATCGCCGACCCGCTCGCACCCATTGGCGTGCTGGCCGAAGAAAACGGGCTGGTGCTGTTGATCGGGGTGGATCATACCGTCAATACCAGCATCCACTACGCCGAAAAAATGGCCGGGCGCAAGCAGTTCATTCGCTGGGCACTCACGCCGCAGGGCGTTAAGCAGTGTCCGGGGTTCCCCGGCTGTTCGGATGGGTTTGAGCAGGCGGCTCCCTTTTTAAGCGGTTGTACCCGCATTGCCCATATTGGCGGCGCCACTGTGCGTGCCGTCTCGCTGCCCCAGATGATTATGATCCTCACCGATCTGATCCGCAGTCAGCCCCAGGCGCTTTTGTGCAACAAGATTGACTGCCTGCGCTGCCAGACCACGCGCCGCAGTGCTCTGGAAGCTCCATGAACGATGTTGCTCGCCACTCTTTGGAACTGCTCTACAATGTCAGCCGAGAGCTAACCTCCGCGCTGGATATGCACACCGTATTGGAGCGCATCCTGTTCCTTTCCACCAGCAATGTCAAGGCCGAGCGCGGCAGTGTGATTGTGGTTGATGAAAACCGCCAGCCGGTAGATGTGGCCCTGGTGTACGAAGGCCGCCTGGCCCCGTTCTCGGTGCACCAGGTTTCATCTACGCTGGAGCATGGCCTGGCCGGTTGGGTGCTCCGCCACCGCAAGGCCGCCCTGGTGGATGATACCAGCAGCGATCCGCGCTGGCTGCGCCGCCCCGATGATGCCGTAGAACGCTCTGGGGCCAAGTCTGCCATTTGCGTCCCTATTCTGGCGCGCGAGCAGGTAGTGGGCGTCTTAACTATTGTGCATGAAACCCCCCATTCCTTCACTCAAGATCACCTGGCGCTGCTGCAAGCCATTGCCGACCAGGCCGGCATTGCCGTATATAACGCCAAACTCTACGAATCGCTCCAGGCCGCCCACCAGCGCTACCGCGAACTTTTTGAAGACAGCATTGACCCGATCCTGCTTACGAACCTCGAAGGTAAAATTTTCGACGCCAACCGTCAGGCCAGCTCCCTCAGCAAGCGGTCGCGCGAAGAATTACTGCGCATGACCATCTTCGACCTCCAGGAACAAAAGCTCGATTGGCTTCAGGCCAACCTCTCGGCCATTCAATCTGGCGAAACCGTGCGCTATGAGTCTCAGTTTTACCCGTTCGATCACCCTCCACTGCCGATTGAGTTTTACGTGCGCAAAATCAGCTTTGGCGGGCAGGATCTCTTGCAGTGGATCGTCCGCGACATCAGCGAGCGCCGCCAGCTAGACACACTGCGCGATGACCTGATTTCGATGATCTATCACGACCTGCGTGCGCCGCTCGCCAACATCGTCTCCAGCCTGGATATGCTGCGCACCCTTACCGCTCGCCTGGAAGATGAAGGTCAGGTGATCCAGCAGGTGCTTTCGATTGCCTTTCGCTCGACTGAGCGGATGCAGCGGTTGATCAGCTCACTGCTGGACATCAACCGCCTGGAGGCCGGACAGCCCATTGCCGTCCGCCAGCCGGTTCAGATCATCCCGCTGCTGCATGAAGCGCTCGAAACGATCCAGCCCGTAACGACCAGCAAGCGGCAGAAAGTCCAGGTGGACACGCGCGGTTCCCTGCCCGATATTTGGGTGGATGAAGACATGATCCGCCGGGTGTTAATCAACCTGCTGGAAAATGCCACCAAATTCACCCCTATGGAAGGGCGCATCACCGTTGGGGCAGAAGAAGAAAAGCGCGATGATGGTTCTTGGGTGCGCTTTTGGGTGCAAGATACCGGACCGGGCATCCCCGAAGCGGCTCAGGAGAAGATCTTTCAAAAGTTTGCGCGCATTCATATTGAGCATTTCCCCAAAGGGTTGGGGCTGGGGCTGGCCTTCTGCAAGCTGGCCGTTCAGGCGCACGGCGGGCGAATTGGAGTGGAGAGCAAAATGGGCTCTGGCAGCCGCTTTTATTTTACGGTTCCGGCCGTCCGCCCCGTAGAGGGCGGGGCGAACAGCGATTAATGGAAAAGGTTTTGATTATGCAAGAACTGGCAAACTCTGTTTACATCGAAACCGGCTATGCCGGCGTTACCCTCGGAGCGATCAACTGGTCGCACGGTCTGATTTTGGTTGACGCCCCTTTTCGCGCCGAAGATGCGCGCGCGTGGCGCTCGGCCCTGCTCACCCTGGGCGGCGGCGTAGACCGCATGCTCATTCACCTGGATGCGCACTTCGACCGCACTCTGGGCGCGAAGGCGATGGAGTGCACCATCGTCACCCACGAAAAAGTGGCCGAGGTATTTCGCAACCGCCCGGTTTCCTTTAAAACCCAGGGTTCCGAAACCGGCGCGGAGTGGGAACTCTACAACGGGTTAGGGAACATCCGTTGGGTTCCGCCAGAAATTACCTTTACAGAAGAAATGGTCATCCATTGGGATAACAGCCCGTTAAAGCTCGAACATCACCCCGGCCCATCCATTGGGGCTACCTGGGCGGTGATGCCCGTCCAACACATCGTTTTCGTGGGTGATGCGGTCGTCCCCGACCAACCTCCCTTTCTGGCTTCTGCCGACCTGCCGGCCTGGATCGAAACCCTCAAGCTTCTGACCACCCCGGCCTTCCAGGAATATCTGATCGTCAGCGGGCGGGGCGGGCTGGTTGCCATGCAGCAGGTGCGCCGGCAGATGCAATTCCTTGAAAAGACCCACGATCTGATCACGCGGCTGGCCGAGCAGAAAGCGCCCGCCGCCGAAGCCGAAAGTCTGGTCTCTCCGTTGTTGTCCGAGTTTCACTTCTCACCCCAGCGTGAATACCAGTTCCGCCAGCGGCTTAAATATGGACTGCGCCAGTATTACGCCCGGCATTACCAGCCGACCGGCGAAGAAATTACTGATTAACCACCGAGGTTTCAAAGGATTAGGGATCATTGATGAATCAGGATGCTTATCAGGTGATGGTGGAGGTCACACGCGGGCCTCTGGTTGAGTCGATTCACTTTGGCGCGCTGGCCGTTGCCGATGCCCGGGGTCATATTTGGGCCAACTGCGGCGACCCCGGCCTGGTTTCGAACCTGCGCTCTTCGGCCAAGCCTTTTCAGGCCCTGCCGCTGATCGAAAGAGGCGGCCCGGAACATTTTGGCATGACCGACCGCGAAATTGCCCTGGTCTGCGCCTCGCACATGGGGACCGATGAGCATGTGCGCGTCCTGCGGGGGTTACAGGCCAAAATTGGAGTCACAGAGAACGATTTGCTGTGCGGCATTCATCCCCCGGGTCACGAACCCACTTTGATCGAAATGCGCAAGCGCGGCGAAGAGGCCACCCCCAACCGCCATAACTGCTCTGGCAAACACACCGGCATGTTGGCCCACGCCGTACTGCGCGACCTGCCCATTGCCGATTACCTCAACCCAGATCACCCCATCCAAAAAACCATCCTGCAAACTTTCGCGGAGGTGACGGGAACCAACCCTGCGGATGTGCTGATTGGCATAGATGGCTGTTCCGCTCCAACCTTCGCCATCCCCTTGTGGAATGCCGCGATGGGCTATGCCCGTCTGGCCGACCCCGAAGCCGCCGCGGACGTGTTGGGCGCGCCGCGCGCCGCTGCCCTGCGCCGGATTGCCCGCGCGATGATGGCGCACCCTGATATGGTCGCCGGGCCGGGCGGGTTTGATACTGTGCTGATGGAAGTGGGCGCGGGTAAAATCGTTTGCAAGGGTGGGGCCGAAGGATACCAGGCGGTTGGGCTTCTGCCCGGCGCAATGGGCCCCGGCTCTCCGGCGGTAGGGATTGCCCTGAAAATCTCTGATGGCGATGCCTCTGGCCGCGCCCGTCCGGTGGCGGTGATTGAAGTGCTGCGCCGCCTGGGCGTGTTAGATGCGGCCCAATTGGACGCGCTCAAACCCTTCTCTGCGCGGCCCATCTATAACTGGCGCCGCCTTGAGGTGGGTGAAATCCGCCCGGCCTTTACCCTGGAGCGGGTGACGCCCTGATGCTCGCCCCACCTCCGCCAGATTGGTCCGCCCTGCGTGCCAAAGCCCAGCAGGTCTATCACCGCTTAGAGGCCAGCCTGGGCCTGCCCGATTGGAGCCAGCCCCTGCCGCCCCTGGATGAACTGGTTTCAACTATCCTGTCGCAAAATACCAACGACCGCAACCGCGATGTGGCCTTCCGGCGGCTGCGAGAGCGCTTTGACTCGTGGGAAGCCGTGCGCGACGCTCCCCCCGATGAGGTGATCGAGTGCATCCGCCCGGCAGGGCTGGCAAACCAGAAGGGGCCGCGCATCCAGGAAGTGCTGCGTTCCATCACCCAAGAGCGCGGTGCGCTGGACCTGAATTTCTTGTATGATTTGTCCCCCGCCGAGGCCATGCAGTGGCTAATGCGCTTTAAAGGCGTAGGGCCCAAGACTGCCTCGATCGTTTTACAGTTTTCGCTGGGCAAGCCGGCTTTTCCGGTGGATACCCACGTGTACCGCACCAGTGGGCGGCTGGGCCTGCGCCCAGAGCGCATGACGGTGGAACAGGCCCACCTGCACCTGGCCTCGCTCTTTGAACCCGATCAGTACGGCCCCGGCCACCTTAACCTGATCCGCCTGGGCCGCCAGATTTGCCACGCCCGCAGCCCCCAATGCGCCATCTGCCCCGTCAGCGACCTGTGTGATTACTACCAGGCAGGACTTCAACCTTCCCGTGCCTGATTGGATCTCAAAACAGGGCTGCGAGTAGGCAGAGGGGCCATTAGCCTTCATAGGCAGGTTCTATGTCATCTCAGGCGCGGGCCTGCACATCCGCTAGACGGCGCAGTACCAGGTCGGCGTTGGGCTCAGATGCCCACGTAACCCAACCGAATCGGCGCAGAGTGTAGTAGAAGATGTGGCTCAGGAAATAAGCGGGAGAATGGCGGTGGGTCAACTGGCAGGCGCTGGTCTGACGCGCCAACAACGCCCGGCGCAAATCCTCAGCGCCTGTGCCTGGAAATTCGGTGTAGCCGTAGCCAATCGTCCAAAACAGGTGTGAGTCACTGCTGCCGACCGCGGCCAGTTGCATTTCAACAGCCAGGCGGCTGGCGCGCTGGTTCGACTTCTGGATGAATAGGCCGGTGTTGATTGCTTCCATTCCGATCAACACGCGGGCGGCATCGGGATCTTGCAAAACAGCATGGACGGTTTCGCCCGTGACGCCGTGCGCCAGGAACCCGTAGGGATGAGCGGCGATTGCAATGCCGCCCTGCTCACCCACGCGCAGTACGGTCTCGTAGAAGGATAATCCTGCCGGAACCGGGCGCTCTACGAACAGGGCCAATAGATGACCCTGCGTGGTGGTAATCTCAATGCCGGGAATTACGGTGAGGCCATATTGACCGGCCCGCTCGCGGGCTTCTAAAGCGCCGTTGATCTGATCGTGGTCGGTAATGGCGATCACGTCCAGGTCGGTCGCGTTGGCGGTCCATTCGAGAATGGCGGATACCGTATTGGTACTGTCGTGGCTGTAGGAAGAATGAATATGCAGGTCGGCTTTACCCATTATGGTTTACCATTAATCAAATAATCAAAGTGGTTGCGACGCTCCGATCATAACGCATTTCGCAGTAAATTGGAGCATTTCAGGCTGTTTTTTTGCAGTTTTGTAAACCTGTAGTAGGATTTAAAGATGGAAACCCAGATCCCTCAACTTCTTCCGCGTCTCGAAGCCCACCGGATCGCCGGCCTGGATGCCGGGCCAGCGGCTTTTTATCCCGCGTATCACGGCTTTTCGCTGGTGAATCTGCCGGCCAGCGTCTGTCAGTGGCTGGGCGCGCCGCCCTTTGGGGCCGCGCCATTGGCTCCAGAGATTTTCAACCGCTGGCCGCGCAATTTTCGGCAGGTCGTATTCTTGCTGGTGGATGGCCTGGGACTGCGTATGCTGGAAGAAGCATTATCCGCGGATGATGAAGATGGGTTGGGCGCGGCCTGGCGGTCAGCGGCGGAGGGGGCCGTGTTGGCCCCGCTCACCAGCATCGTTCCCAGCACCACCGCCGCTGCGCTGACCACCCTGTGGACCGCAGTACCGCCCTCAGAGCATGGCGTGTTTGCCTATGAGGTCTGGCTGAAAGAATACGGCCTGATTGCCAACATGATCCTGCATTCCCCGGCCAGCTACGTGGGCGAGGTTGGCAGTCTGAGCCGGGCCGGTTTTAATCCAGAAACGTTCCTGCCCGTCCCCACGCTGGGCCCGCACCTGCGCAGGCATGGAGTACATCCTTTTGCCTTCCAACATTCCAGCATTGCCCATTCGGGCCTGTCGAAGATGCTCTTCCCAGGGGTGGATGTTATTCCGTTCCGCACGCAGAGCGACCTGTGGGTAACGCTGGACAGAGTCATGGATGAGCCGGTGGAAGAGCGCCGGTATTTATACGTCTACTGGGGCGACCTGGATGAGATCATGCACCGGTTCGGCCCAAAGGATGAACGCACCCGCCTGGAACTGGCCGTCTTTAGCCGCCAGTTCGCCCGCTTTGTTCAAAAACGCCGGGCCGCAGGCCGGGGCGATACGCTGTTGATCCTGACTGCCGATCACGGCCACAACGACACCCCGCGCAGTCCTCATTTTGAGGTGCGCAACCATCCCAAATTGCTCGACTGCCTGGTGATGCCCCCCAGCGGCGAAGGCCGCCTGCCGGTGGTTTACCTGCGCCCCGGCAGAGAGGCCGCGTTCAGGCGCTACGTGGAACGCGAATGGCCGGGGACCTTTCAGATCATCCCTTCCGGCGAGGCGGTACGCGCCGGGTTGTTCGGCGCGCGCGTGAACGAGCGCTTTCGAGACCGGGTAGGCGACCTGACTCTGGTTCCCCAGGTGGACAGCGCTTACTGGTGGTTTGGCGCGCGCGATAACCTGCTGTTGGGGCGGCACGGCGGCATGAGCCGCAGTGAAATGCTCATCCCATTTTTCGCCCTGACGCTATAGATCCAGGATGATATCCTCTAACGCGCGCTTAGGCACGTGGTGAACCTGACGCTCGTCGCGCCAGTATTTAATACTGCCATCCGGGCCGACAGGCTCGATTTGCACTTCTTCTTTGGGTCTCCCCAGCGCCAGCACCAGCAGAATCTCATACTGCGGTGGGATGTGGAGCGCCTGGGCCAGTTCTGGGCGCTGGATGGAGGCGATGATGCATCCGCCCAGGCCTTTTTCGACTGCGCCCAACAAGATGCTCTGGGCCGCGATGCCGTGATCGCACCCCACGTTTTTCGTGATAGCAGTGTCATGCAGAATGATGATGTAGCCCGTGGGGCGCTCCTCTTCTGCCGGGCCGGGCCAGTCGCGCAGGTAGCCGGCCCACTTGAGGGTGGGAAAGATAAGGGCGTTTTTGGACGGTTCGCACGACAGGATGTACTTGAGCGGCTGCAAGTTGGCCCCCGAAGGCGACAGGCGCGCCAGATCTACCAGTTCGCGCAGGGTTTGAATGTCAATGGGCTGATCCGCATAAAACCGGCGGTAGCTGCGGCTTTTCATCACGAGGTCTTTAAGCTTCATACTTCTTCCCTGAATTTAGCGGTTCCTTCGATTGCCAGGATTTCGCCGAAGTAAAGGCGGTGATAATCTTGGATGGGGTAGTTTTTGGCGATGTCAGCGAGGAGGAAGTGGGCAGGGTCCAGGTCCTGCCAGTACATTTTGCGGCATTCTAAGACGAGTTCGGCCTCCGCGTATACCGGGGCCTCAATGCAGGCGGCGGGGGCAGGAGTCAGCCCGGCGGCGCTGATTTTGTCGCCTGCGCGGCCAGAGCGCGTTCCCAGCAGAGAAAGGGCCGGGCGGTATTCTGGCGGGAAGGCGCACACGCTGAACGTGGGGTAGCGCTCCATGAATTCAAAAGTGTAACGGTGCGGTCGCACCAACACCTGAACAAACGGACGCCCCCAGATAAACCCCAGACTGCCCCAACTGATGGTCATGGCGTTGTACTGCCGCCCGGCGTAGTTGCCGCTGGTTAAGAGCAGCCATTGGCGGTCGAACAGGTGCATGACATTGGCGTTAAACGCCTCAAATGGGATCGGTTGTCGTTCCATAGGCCATTCCTCAGCGTAGGGCAAAAGAGGCCGGGGTGCGCTCGTCACTGCGGTCGGTGGCGGGCGGCGGTTCGGGCGCAAGCCGGGCAATTTCAGCGCGCAGATCGGGGGTCATTTCGATCTCCAGGGCTTTTAGCGAACCTTCCAACTGCTGCACACTGCGCGCTCCCAGGATAGGGGCCGTCACAGCAGGGTGAGAGGCCACCCAGGCCACGGCCAGCCCGGCGGGGTCGTACCCGTGCTCTAAGGCAAACTGGGTGAAGGCTTCGGCGGTTTCAATCATCCAGTCTTCGGCGTACCGCGCCTGGTAGATGCGGTTGGTGAGGAGCCGGCCCTGGTCAGGACGCTTATCGCGCCCGTACTTGCCCGAAAGCAGTCCCCCACCCAGCGGGCTGTAGGTGATGACGCCCAGCTTTTCTGCCGCGGCCATTGGTAAGATTTCAACCTCGGCCTGGCGCTTGACCAGGTTATACATGGGCTGGATGCAGGCAAAGGGGGCCAGATGCTCGCGCTCCGAGATGCCCAGAGCTTTCATGATCTGCCAGGCGGCGAAATTACTGGCCCCAATGTACATCACCTTGCCCTGGTGAACCAGATCATCGAGCGCGCGCAGGGTTTCTTCTAATGGGGTCGTCTCGTCGAAGTGATGGATAAAGTAGATGTCAATAAACGGCGTATTGAGGCGCTTAAGGCTGGCTTCGGCGGCCAGCAGGATGTTGCGGCGCGACGCCCCAGAGCGGTTTTCACCCTGGCCCATGGGAAAGTACACTTTGCTGGTGATCACCACTTCCTCGCGGCAGTCGGCGATCAGCCGCCCTAAGATTTCTTCCGACCGGCCCCCTGCATAGGTGTTGGCGCAGTCAAAAAAGTTGATCCCGGCGTCACGGCAGCGCCGGAACAGGGCCGCCGAGGTCTCTTCGTCGGCGTCTCCGCCGAAAGACATCGTCCCAAAACACAATTTAGAAACTTTGATGCCCGTTTTGCCTAAAAAGCGATATTCCATAATCCCTATTCCATTACCTGGCGTTTAATAAACGGCGCGCTCAGGAATCGCCATAAGACCTTCCCAGGCGTCAACCAGGAAATCTGCGCGCCGTGTTGCTGGTTACTTAAAATCCGGTCGGCCAGCCAGGGGGCCACTGTCTCTACGCGGTCGGCCAGGATGTTAAACACCCGTTTGGAGCGTTCCCAATCGGCCGTATCGCCCGTGCGCTGGTTATAGAGCATGTCCGTCGCCACCATGCCGGGCCGCAGCATGCCCATGATGATGGGGCCGCCTTTCAGCTCATCCACCAGCGAGTCGTTTAGAAAGGCAATCGCGGCTTTGGTGCTGCCGTACAGAGTCAGGCCGGTGGTCATGCGCCGCCCGCGGCTGCCGTACCCTTCCATGTTGTACAGGCTGCCAAAGCCCTGTTTTTTCATCCCCAACAGGGCCACCTTGCTGCCGTACATCGTCCCTAAAACGTTTGTGTCAACGACTTCCTGCATCTGGCTGGGAGCCAGGTCCCAAAAGCTGGTCAGAATCTGGGCCAGGCCAGCGTTGTTAATCCAGATGTCCACCTGCCCAAAGTGCCGCGCCGCTGTGTCCCACAGGGCCTGCACCTGCTCATAGACGGTCACGTCACAGGGCTGGCCGAGGATGCGCGCCGGGTCGTGCCGGCGGGCGAGCTGTGCCACAGCCTGTTCGACCCCGGCCTGACTGCGCCCCGACACAACCACCCCGCAGCCGCGCGCTAAGAAAGCATCGGCCAGACCATAACCAATTCCACGCGTACTGCCGGTGATGACGATATTTTTCATGTGAACATCCCAACGAAATCGTAACGCTCAATCCACCGGCTTTCCGGCCAGGATCGCGTCAATGCGATCCAGTTCTTCCTGCGAGAATGTCAGGTTGTTTAACCCGCTCACAATGTCGGTGATCTGCTGTGGGCGGCTGGCCCCAATCAGCGCCGAAGTGATCTGCGGCAGGCGTAAAACCCAGGCGATTGCCATTTGCGCCATCGTTTGCCCGCGTGCCTGGGCGATTTCGTTCAGCTTGCGCACTTTGCCAATTTGTTCCTCGGTCACCTGCTCTTTCTTGAGGAACGTGCCCGGCTTGCCGGCGCGCGAATCGGGGGGGATCTCTTTCAGATAGCGGTCGGTCAGCAGGCCCTGGGCCAGCGGCGAGAATGGGATGCAGCCAATCCCTTCTTCTTCCAGCACCTGGGTGAGACCTTCTTCGATCCAGCGGCCAAACATATTGTAGTAGGGCTGGTGAATGAGGCAGGGAGTCCCTAACTGGCGCAGGATTTGCGCCGCCTGGCGGGTCATTTCGGGGTTGTAGTTAGAAATGCCCACATACAGCGCTCGTCCAGAGCGGACGATGTAATCGAGCGCGCCCATCGTCTCTTCGAGAGGCGTTTCGGGGTCGGGGCGGTGAGAGTAGAAGATATCCACATAATCCAGCCCCATGCGCTTCAGGCTCTGATCACAGCTCGCTACCAGGTATTTGCGCGAGCCCCATTCGCCGTAAGGGCCGTTCCACATCCAGTACCCGGCCTTGGTAGAAATAATCAGTTCGTCGCGGTAGGGCCTGAAATCCTGCGCCATGATTGCGCCAAAAGTCTCTTCCGCCGAGCCGGGCGGCGGGCCGTAATTGTTGGCGAGGTCAAAATGGGTGATGCCCAGGTCGAAGGCGGTGCGGAGCATGGCACGGGCGTTTTCGCGGGTATCAACCCCGCCAAAGTTATGCCACAATCCCAACGAAACGAGCGGGAGCTTAAGCCCACTGCGCCCAGAGCGGCGGTACTGGATTTTGCTGTAACGATCTTCTGCTGCGGTATACATGGTGGTTCTCCTGTCAGATTGAGTTTTTGCGCAAAGGAAAGATCAGGCCGGCGGAGCGGCGCCTCCGGCGCGCCGTCCGCGCGGGCGCCGCCGCCTTCTGCGCGCGGCGTGTTCAGGGCTAGAGGCCGATTCACCGGGCGGAGCGGCGCTTTCGGCTTCGCCGGTCGGCGGCTTAGGCCCGCTGGCGCGCTCGCTCTCCCCGCGGCTGGCTCCGCGCCGCGCGGACCGCGTGCGGCGCGGCCCGCTCTTGGGCTGCGCCCTGGCCGGTTCGGCGGGCGGCGCGCCGGTGATCTCTGGCAGTTGGGCGGTATGAAATTCCTGATGATAAAAATCATCCAGCAGCATGGCGACCCCGTTCATCGCCTCTTCATCCTCGGCCAGAGTGCGCAGGAAGGGCAAAAAGCGCTGCATCCGCTCCACTTGCAGCCGGTCGCGGCTGCGCAGGCGGGCTTCGAGCAGGGCTTGAGTGCGTTGGGCCACCACCTGCTGCACTTCCTCATCGGTTGGCACGGGACGCTCTTGCAGTTGGATGCCATAACGCTTGGCAATGCGCATCAGCTCGACTTTTTCGAGGGAATTGACCAGCGAGATGGCTGTTCCGCTGGCTCCGGCCCGCCCGGTACGCCCGGCCCGGTGGATGTAGGCTTCCATCTCTTCGGGCGGCTCGTACAGGATCACATGTGAAAGCTCCGGCAGGTCAATGCCGCGCGCCGCCACGTCGGTAGCAACCAGAAAACGCAGTTGCCCTTGGCGGATGCGCGCCATGACCTCTTCGCGGGCCGCCTGCGACAAATCTGAACTGAGTTCATCAGAGTGGTAGCCGTAACGCTGCAAGATGACGTTGACAAAATGAACCCGCTCGCGGGTGTTGGCGAAAATCAGGGCGGAGGCCGGGTTCTCAATTTCGATGATCCGCACCAGGCTGCGCTCTTTATCCATGCCGGGGACGGTGTAAAAAACATGCTCCGTCTCGGTGACATGAACGTGGTCGCTCGACAGGTTGAGAAAGTCGGGCTTGCGCATAAACTCGTTGGCGAGGGCCAGCACGCGCGGCGGATACGTGGCCGAGAACATGTAGGTATTGATGGGACGGTCCGGCAGGTAGCGCTGCACGCGCTTCATGTCTGGGTAAAAACCCATCGAAAGCATGCGATCGGCTTCGTCAAAGACCAGGATGCGCAGTTTATCCAGCGACAACGAGCGGCGCAAGAGATGATCGAGAATGCGCCCCGGCGTGCCAATGACCAGGTGCGCGCCCGCCCGCAGGGCTTCTAGTTGTTCGCGGTAGCCAACGCCCCCATAAACGGCGGCGACGCGCACCGGCATAGCGCTGCTCAATACTTCGGCTTCGTGGGCCACCTGTAGGGCCAGTTCGCGGGTCGGCACCAGCACCAGGGCCTGAGTGGCGCTCTGATCTGGGTGGATGCGCTCTAAAATGGGGATGAGGTAAGCGCCGGTTTTGCCGCTGCCGGTGCGCGATTGGATCATCAGGTCGCGGTGGGCAAGGATGTAGGGAATGGCGCGGGCCTGAACGGGCATCAGGTCCGTCCAGCCCTGACGCAAAAAGCCCTGGCGCAGCGGCTCTGAAAGGTCCTGGAGGGTAAAGGCGGGTAATTCCGCCTGGGCTTCGGCCTGAGTTTGCGGCTCGTGATTTTCGGGTTCTGGAGCAGGCGGCAGAGAGTGCGCCTCGTCTGGGCGCTCCTGTTCGCCGGATGGATCGTTCGATTGATTCATGCGGTTCCTATCTGGCAATATGATAGGGGATGTGTGGGCGTTATTGCCCACACATCCCCGTTTTTTAGCTCAAAGAGCTTTTGGAGCGGGTTTTTTGAAGTTCGAGTTCCACCGAACGCTGGTTGAGCAGGCTGAGTGAGAGGTCAATGATTTCGCGGGCCTCGTCGGGCGTGGTCGTGCCAATCGTCACCATATCCTGCGGGCGGATGGTGCTCCACACGAAGGACATGCCTACGATGGGCAGTAGTTTGCCAGCGGCCAGCGGCTTAATCGTCATCACCGGCTTGTGGGCATTCTGGATAATGCGCTGTACCCAGTCGGCCTCGACCTGCATCATAAACCCGGCGGCGTTGTAGATTTGGATGTAAGTTTCGACGTCCGCGCCCATGCGGTCAGCATAAACCACTGCTTCGGGCATGTGGGTAGACAGGCCGGGGATCATGCCGCGCTCGCGGATCATGGCAGTGTATTTGTCGAGGTCGCGGATCGTGCCGGTCATGCGGTCTAACAGGGCATCGGTCACGGCCTGATGGGGCATGCAGAAGGTGGCATTCAGCTTTTTGCAGTAATCCATCATGACCTGCGGCTCGCTTTTGGGGTCGCCGCCGGGAACGATGTTGAAGATCGGGGTAAGAATGCGGATGATGGCATGCCCAGAGCGGTTTTCGGCCTCCTGGATGGCTTCTTCCAGCAGGGGCGAAGGCGGGCCCATTACGGCGTCAATGCCGCTTTCCAGGAATACGGCCAGAATGCGGGCGATAGAATCGCGGTTCTGGTAAGATTTGATGAACTTGTCTTTGGCAAGGCTGGTGTGAGAGTAACCCAGGAACCAGTTTGTGCCGATCAGCAGGCGGGGCAGGCTTACGCCGCCGACAATTGTGCGAGGGAATTCATTCATGTCTTTTTCTCCAAGAAGTTGACAGTAAACAGAGACGGAAGTCCAATCACGACGATTAAACCTAAGTCTACATTAAATGAGGGCGGTTAGGTAAGGCAATTTCCAAAGAAACCTGCGCTTTTGGCACTTAGAATACTTCCTGCTCGGTTGGAGAGATCCGATCTGCCGGTACGCGGGTAAATCCTTCCGGCCAAGAAATGGGGCCATGCAGGAGCGGGTCGTTGGTGGCAGTCATCCAGGCGTGCAGGCGCTCTTCCATCTCCAGGCGGATGGGCGCATAGGCCGGGTCATCGGCGAGGTTATGGGCTTCGTTGGGGTCGAAGATCAGGTCATAGAGTTGTTCCATCGCCGGCGGGCGGCTGCGCCAGCCGTGCGTCATCCACAGCGTTTTAGAAGGGCTGTCATCGGTGTTGGGTAACACCGGGCCGGGGCGGTCTTCAAAGCGGCGGATGTACTTCCAGCGCCGGGTGCGGACGGCGCGCATGGGTTCATAGGCGGCGTGGAAAGTCACTTCGCTGAAGATGGCCTCGTGGATTTCCTCGGCCTCGCCGCGCACCAGCGGCAGGAGTGAACGCCCTTGCAGCCAGGCAGGCTTTTCGATCCCAACCAGTTCGCAGATGGTCGGGAACAGGTCAATGTGTGAGACCAGGGCATCACTGACTTTACCGCCTGTAAAGCCGCCCGGCCCGCGCAGGATGAGCATGACCCCGATTCCGTGATCGGTCAGGTTGCACTTCATAGATGGAAAGGCAATGCCGTGATCGGTGGTGCAAATGACCAGGGTATTGGCGGCCAGGCCGGTTTCATCCAGCGCGGCCAGGACCTGACCCATCTTATGGTCGAGACTGCGGGCCGAGGTGATAAAGCCGGCCATATCGCGGCGGGTTTCGGGGGTGTCGGGCAGAGGGGCGGGCGGACGCAGATAGCCGGGTTGAATATCTGGCGCAGGTTCGGGAAATTCGCGGTGGGTTTCCTCAAAGCCGACGGATAGGAAGAAAGGCTGGGGGGGGTGATTGCGCAGGAACTCGATGGCGCGCTGCTCAACGGTGGAATACCCTTTCCCCTGCCGCATATCTTCGGCGGTGAGGATAACGTCATAGCCGATGCGGCTCCCCGGCGGCGCGCCGGATTTCTTCCAACTGTCAATGTGCTGCATTCCCGCCAGGGCGCTGTAATACCCGGCGGCGCGCAGCGTGTGAATGATGTGCTGGCGATAATCGTTGAGCTCAAAGCCAAAGTGCGCCAGCCCCAACATGCCGTTGCTGTGCGGAGCCATGCCCGTCAGCAGGGCCGCCCGGCTTGGCGAGCAGGTGGGCGCGGCGCAAAACGCCTGCCGAAATAAAACGCCTTCTTCGGCCAGTTTTTGCAGGTGTGGGGTGGGTACGGGGTAGCCGTAGGGTTGGATGTAGCGCCCCGTATCGTGGGAATGCAGGTAGAGGATGTTCATGAGCGGGTTTTCTTGGAAAGGATGGCTTCGTAATCCGCGATCATCTGATCCATCAGGCTGTCTATATGTTCGTCAATCTTCTGGCGGGCCGGGTTTTCATCGTACCAGGCCATAATTTCTTCCGCTCCGCGCGCAAATGGAATCACCGCCCGGAACTCTGGCACCACTCGCTTAATCTTGGAGTTATCAAAGATCATGCTGTGGGCCTTGTCGCCCAATAAAGAAGCGCCCCAATTGGCGTCGTAGGCGGCGATCACTTCAGAGGGGATATGAACCATCTGCGCGGTGGTTCCGGCGGCGCGGGCGACGATCTCGTAAATCTGGTTCCAGGTCAGCCATTCGTCGTTGGTGATGTGGAAAGCCTCGCCGATGGCGTGGGGGTTGCCCAACAGCCCGGTGAAGCCCAGCGCGAAATCCTCGTGGTGCGTCAGCGTCCAGATGGATGTACCGTCGCCGTGTACCACCACCTTTTTGCCCTTGCGCATCCGGTCGACCTCGGTAAACCCGCCCTGGAAAGGCAGCAGGGTTTTATCGTAGGTGTGTGAAGGGCGCACAATGGTGATGGGGAACTTGCTTTCGCGGTAGGCTTTGACGAGCATCTCTTCACAGGCAATTTTGTTGCGCGAGTACTGCCAGTACGGGTTATCCAGTACGGTGGATTCGGTGATCGGCAGCGCGGCGGGGGGCGTCTGGTAAACGGAGGCCGAACTGATAAAGATGTACTGCCCAACGGACCCGCTAAACAGCTCCAGGTCCAGCCGGATATGCTCTGGGGTAAAGGCGATCCAGTTGACCACTACGTCAAAGCTGTGTCCATGCAGGGCGGCGCGGGCCGAAGCCGGGTCGCGGATATCGCCGGGCAGTATGTATGCACCTTCTGGAATGGGGCGCGAAGTGGTTTTGCCCCGATTCAGCAGGTAGAGATCATAACCGCGTTCCACTGCGTGCCGGGAACACGCGGAACTGATGATTCCGGTTCCACCAATAAAAAGCACTTTCATCGCAATCCTCCATGAGCGGCTTTTCAAAAGAGATACCGCGGCCCCAGGAATGGACGAGGCCCCCAAAAGCCGCGATATCTGTATTGTAGCGCAAAATAACAAAGAAGGATGCCGACCCAAGAGAGTTGTGGAAGGCGTTCTGTTAATCTTTTACGGCTTGCAGTTTTAAGAACAGATCACGGAAGATCGGGTTGCGGTGCAGCGCCCAGGCCATTTTCATAGCGTGGCGCCCGGTCGGGGGGGCTTCCCAGGTGAGATCGTCCGTCAGGATGGGGCTGGGCTTCACCCGCGCGGGAACCCACTGCTCATCGAGCAGGTAAGCAATGGAAGAAATATCCCAAATTTCCTTGGCCCACGCGAAGTGATCCTCGTGGTACTCGCAGAAGCGCTCGAGCAGGAAATTACTGATGGCATTGCGGCCCTGGAGGGCGCTCTCTAGCTCAGGCACGGTGGTGAGCAGGTGCGAAGCCACGCCCTGACAGGGGATTTGCACCAGCGGGACGCCGCAGTCGAACATCAACTGTGAAGCGCGCTTATCTTGCATCAGGTTGAACTCGGTGGCGAAGTGCAGCCAGTGGGGCTGCCCCCCCAGCCAGACAACCACGATGCGGCGGATAATCTCTGGCTCGATCAGGATGGCCGAGGCGACGTTCGTGATAGCGCCAATCGCCACAACGTAAAGAGGGTCGCCTTCAGGAGAGGCCAGGGCCTTTTCAATCAGGTCCAGTGCGGCGGGACTGCGCTCTGGCTCGCTCCGCCCGCTCAGGTAAGTGGTGGAGCCGCGAAAGACGAAGCCAGCGGAGGGAACCTTCAGGCGGTTAAGCAGGCGCAGAATCTCATCGTAGCTCTTTTCCATGCCGTCGCCTGGGCCAGAAGAACGGTTGTTATGATACGGCGCGGCATAGATGGCTTCAACTTTAAGGCGCTCTGGAGAGAGCAGGGCATAGGCCACCGCGAACTGGTCGTCAATCTCATTATAAGTGTCGGTATCCAGCACCATGCGGATCTGGCGCGGGCCCTTTTGGGAAGGGTGTTCCAGGCGAGAGAGAAGCAGGTCACTGTTGAGTTGAGGGAAGGTCATGGAGGATCTCCAATCATGAAGGGATAGGCGGAATCTTGCTGCGCCTGAAATCGGACGGGGAAAATATAACCTCGCGAAGCAGAGAAAATTATAAGGCCGTTATAACGTCAGGCGGTAGAGAATCTGGCCGGCGGGTGTTACTTCACGGACAAAGCCAATGTGTTCCAGGTAGCGCGTATGGGCCGGAGCGCCCGGCGGGGAGTAGATTTTGTGGATGCCCCGCGCGCGCAGGGCCGCGGCCTGATCGTGAAAGACGAAGCGGGCCATTTTAAAATCACGATAGCCGGGGATGGCGTAGTCAAGCTCCACGTACAGGCAGTCGCCATCGCGCAGCTCGCCGATGATCAACCCGGCGGGGATGAGGTTGCGCAGTACGAAAAAGGCCAGGTGCTGGCCGCCCGGTTCGAGCGCAAAGCCCGGCTGGAATTTGAGGATGTCCTGACGGTAGTAATTGAGGAAGTAACGCAGGTATTCAGACGAAGGCGAAACTTCGAGCAGGCGGAAGAACTCGCGCGCGGAGCGCATCTGGTTCAGGTAATAGAGGTCAATGAGGACGATAAAGAAGTTAACCGCCGCCACCGGGTAAGCGCCAATCAGCAGGCCGTAGGCGGTGAAGAACAGTGCCCCCACCAGGTTGATGAGCCTCAGCTTGAGAATAGAACTCATCATTAAGGAAACCGCGACCAGGATAGAGGCCGCGTAGCCGATGATTTCATAGAGCAGGGGAGTATTCATGTGGAGAGCCGTTTGATTGAACGGCGTGTCCACTGCGGAGCAACCCCAGTGGACACGCCGTTCGGAACGCGATCCCTTAGAGGGTATCGGCCAGGGGTTGAGCGGCGGTCTCGACGGGGAGGCTGAGGGCCGCGCCGCCGGCAATGATAAAGGCGATGGCAAAGACCGTCAGCGGCAGAACCAGACTGACCGAACTGCCCATCAGGGCCGCGCCAAGCGGCGGGGCAATCGCTCCGGCAATGCGCGTCCAGCCAGAAGCGGCGCCCATGCCCGTCCCACGCAGGTTGGTGGGGTAGGCTTCGGGAGTGTAAGCGTAGAGCGCGCCCCACGCCCCCAGGGTGAAGAAGGACATCCAGATACCCATGGCGACCAATACGCTGGTGGACGTGGCGACGGCAAAGAGATAAGTGAAGACTCCACTGGCGATCAGGTAGAAGGCCAGGGTGCGGCGGCGCCCCCATTTTTCAACCAGGTAGGCGGCAGAGAAATAACCGGGCAGCTGCGCCAGCGCCAGAATGAAGCTGTTCTGGTAGACGGGCAGCAGGGCCATGCCGCTGGCGCGGAAGAAGTTGGGCAGCCAGGTGAACGTGCCGTAGTACCCCAACGAGATGGCAAACCACATCAGCCACAGCAGCAGGGTGGTGCGGCGCAGACCAGGCCGGAGCAGGTCTTGCGTGCGCGAAGGGATATGAGCCACCGGCAGGAGCGGGCGATCCGGCAGTTTGACGCCGTTTTCCGCCGCCACCTTCTCCAGCACCTGACGGGCCTGTTCGGTCTTGCCGTTGACCAGCAGGTAGCGCGGAGATTCGGGAATCTCGCGGCGGATGAAGAAGATGATGATGCCGGGGATGGCCGAGACGGCCAACAGCCAGCGCCAGCCAACCGTGGGGACGAGCAGCCAGGCCAGCCCGGCGGCCAATACGGCGCCCAGCGCCCAGAAGGCTTCGAGCAGTACCAGGTAGCGTCCGCGTTTGGCCGAGGGCAGGTATTCGGCGAAGATGCTGTAATCCACCGGCAGGGTGCCGCCCACGCCAAAGCCGGTGAGGGCGCGCAGGATGACGAGCCAGGCAAAGGATGGCGAGAAGGCCGAGAGCAGCCCAAAAACCGAGTCAATGGCGATGGTGCTGATGAAGCCAACCTTGCGCCCGATCAAATCGCTGAGACGGCCCCACACCAGCGCCCCGGCCAACATGCCCAGGAAGATGGCTGTGCCTAACAGACCGCGTTGTTCGGGGGTGAGGCCCCATTCTTCGCCGGCGGCCGGCAGCACAAACGAGATCAGCAGCACTTCCATGGCATCGGCGGCCCAACCCAGGCCGCACAGGATCATTAGTTTGGTTTGGAAGCGCCCAAAGCCAATCGCTTGAATGGCTTCTTCGTAGGAGATGGCTTGAGTAGTCATGGGAATATCCTGTTAGCGAATGCCGGCGACGACTTCGACGCCGTTGAGGAGCATGTGGTGCAGGAACACCGCGTGGAGCAGGTCGCCGGGGTGGGGAACAGCCCCAATTTGCAGGGCGGTATCAACCGGCAGGTCGTACGTCTGAATGCAGTCAGCCGGGGCAATGACTCGGCGGTTTAGCTGGCGGGCGTTGGCATCCAGCCGCAGGTACATGGCGAGCTGATAAGTGCACAGGTCGGTGCAGTCACCCACCACGATAAAGGTATCCACTTCGGGATGATCTTCCAGCCAGGCCGCCAGCTCGGTATTTAGACCCGAAGAAATAGAATTTTTCTCCATCACAACCATGCGGTCAAAGAACGGCAGGGCTTTAAACGCGCCGACGGTTTCAGCCTCGCTGGTGCCGCGGATGCAGTGCGGGGGGAATTGGGCGAATTCGACGGCGGCTGGCTCGTGAGTGTCTTGGGTGAGGAGGATGTGACGCACGCCGTGATCCCAGGCGCGCTTAAAGAGTTGGGCAATTGGCTCGACGATCCCAGCGACGCGCGGACTGGCGAGGGGACCCTCGTAGCAAAAACCGTTAATGATGTCAACCGAGATGACCGCAGCCCGGGCCGGGTCTGGAACGGCTTCGGCGATGGAAAGCGGGGGCAGTTGGGCCATCCAGCTTTCGAGGAAGTGGAGGTAAGGGAGAGAATTTTGAACGAGCGGATTGGGGGGAGCAGTCATCTCAATCTCCTTTGTGTAATAAGTACACTAAATACACTGTTAAAATTTAGCGGGAGAACCGCGTAAGGTTGTGCGGACGCCCGCCTGTTTGTGTCAAATCTACACCAATTCTAGCGGTTTTTTTTCAAATGTCAAGTAGGGAAATTCAAATTCTATAACTTTTCTAAAAGGAAGAGGGGAGTATTAGGCGCGCATCGCGCGCCTAATACTCCCCTCTTGCCGCCAGGTTTGCGCCCAGGCGCTAAACGGATTGGGTCATCAGATCCCGGCCGGGGCGCAGTTCTAATTCGTAGGCGGTGTAGGTGCGAGAAGCGTACATGCCGGCCTTTTCATAGAGGCGCACGGCCCCGGTCAGGCTGGAGGCGTCTACGCCCAACCCCGCACGCGGCTTGCCGCGCCGGTAAAACTCATTGAAAGAGTGCAGCAGCAGAGCCATCCCCAGGCCGCGCTTGCGCCATGCCCGCCGCACCCCCAGGGTTCCGACCCACGCCATGTCGGGGTCCATCTCCAGGTGATCGTAGCACAATGACACGCCGGCTACTTCATCCCCATCCATAGCGACAAAATATAGCGAGGGGTCGTAGCGGGGGTCGTTCTCCAGGCGGTGCATCCAGCGCTGATAATACTGTTCAAAGGGTTCTTCAACGAAGCCCCAGTGATCGCGGAAGGAATCATAAACGGCAGCAATTGCCATGCGTTCTTCGCCGCGCGTGATGCTTCGGATGGTAATGCCTTCTGGCAAGACCGGCTGAGCAGGGGGCGTATCCAGATCAATGCGCATGCGGTAATAACTGCGGACGTGATGAAAGCCGCGCCCGGTGAAGAGTTCGGCGGCGCGCTGATTGGTGCTGAGGAAGCTGTGGTGCAGTACGACGCGCGCGCCTTCAGGCGCAAGCTCAACGTTCTGCCTGGCCCGCTCGATTGCCCAATCAAGCAGCAGGCCGCCTAACCCCTTGCCCTGGTGATCGGGATGGACCAGCCCCCAGCAGAACAACACAGCATGGGGTTCGCCTCTGTCATAAAATTCCATGTAGGCTACCATCTGGCCCTGCGCATCCCACACCGCTAAGGTGTTCTCTTCGAGGATGTAGCCGGGTTCCTGCCATTCCAGGCGCAGATCTTCCACTGAGGTTTGGTTTTCGCCGGTCTGCCACTGAGAATACAGGTTAAACAACCCCGCCGCGGCGGCGGCATCCTCCAGCGTGACCGGGCGGATGCGATAGCCGCCGGCAAATTCGGTGGGAACGTTGACTTTCTGCAAGAGAGCCATGGCTGATTTCCTTTCTTCTTTCAATTCGATGAATTTTTGGCTTCCCACTCGCTGCGCAAGATGCCCATATAGAGCATATCCCAGCGGCGGTCAAAACGGTTGAGGAGCTGGCGCTGCCGGCCTTCGTGCTGGAACCCCAGCTTTTCGTAGCATTTAATCGCCCGCTCGTTATATTCAAAAACATTCAACGAGATGCGCTTCAGGTTCAGTTCTTCAAAAGCAAAGCGCAGCAAGATCTGGATTGCATCGCTTCCGTAGCCCTTCCCCCAATACTCGCGCTCGCCAATGCCCACACCCAGCCAGCCATCTCCAGCGGTCCAGTTGATGCCATCCAGATCAATGAAACCGACAATGCGGTCATCCGCGAGAGAGTGGATCGAGAAGGTAAACGACCCGGCGTTCCCTTTCTCGATCCACTCACGCGCTTGGGCCGGAGAATACAATTTCGACGGCCCCCAGTCGAGCAACTGCTGGTATTCGCTGTCGCGGTTCCAACGCGCCCACAATTCTGAGTCCTTTTCAGGGTCCAATACGGCCAAACGCACCAGTTTTCCGGCGAATTTTTCGGCGTTCATGCGTTGACCTCCGCCATCTGCTGCATTTTCCACTCGGGGCGGAGCAGGCCAAACCAGAGCTTATCCCACGAGCGCTTGTTCCAATAGATGGCCTCGCGCTGGCGCACCTCCAGGGTGAAATGGGCCTGGTGGAAGAGGTCTTTAGCGGCCTGGTTATGCTCGGCCACGACTGCGGTAACGCGGAACAGGCTGAGTTCATCGAATGCGTAGCGGAGCGCCAGTTCGAGAGCTTCGCGGGCGCAGGCTTGCCAGTCTTGCGGACTGCCTAAGATCAGGTCGAGGAAGGCCGCGCCGTGTACCCAGGCAATGTGGGCGATGCGCACCACGCCCAAGACGGCATCATCGTCGCGCCGGCGGATGGCAAAGAGGAACTGCTTGTTATCTTCGGCCTCTTTCTGCCATTTCTCGTAGATTTTCTTGACCTCGAAGGCCGGCAGCGGGCGGGCCGGCTCTTCCCGCAGGCGGCGGGCAATATCCAGATCATACGTCCATGAGGCGATTACCTGCGAGTCTTTGTCGAGGTCAATGGACGTAAGGCGCAAATTTTGGCTTTCAAACAACGGTTTTAATTTCATCTTTCTGACTTCTCCCTTCCGTGGACCTGCTGCCTGTTGCTGTAACAGAACCGCGTGCGGCCTGTGGACATCTGACCATCATTCCGGCTGTCCGTGAGGATGTGTTTGTGCCAAGAGACAACATTTCTTCTCCATAAGACCCCCGCGAGGCGTTGGGGGTTCACAGTACTGCTTGCGCAGAGGTTAATGAAAAAGGCCACGGGTTTTGTGACAATCCGTGGCCTTTGCTGGGCTTGAAAATAAAACGGCCACGGAGCCTGGAGCGCACCCGTGGCCGTCAGTCTGCACTGACCTGGTTTACCTGGGAACAGGCGCACTCCGAGAAGGAACGGCAACCCCACCACCAATGACGGCGTAGGCGTTGCGAGCAATAGAAAGATCGGTAAACTTTGCCATTCGGCTTTTTCCTTCTTAGAGATTAAAGATTTTTAACCAACGAGCAGAGTTTAGCACGGAGAAGGGGGGATTGTCAAGGGGGCAATTTTTGAAATTTAAGGGATTGGCAATGGTATAATTTTCTCGTGTTACCAGATTTGCAGTTGGAAGACCTCGTCACACTCCGCAAAGCGCACCCGTGCGGTGGGCGAGAGTGGAAAGTTGTCCGGTTAGGGGCCGATATTGGCCTGGAGTGCCTGACGTGCGGGCGGCAGGTGCTGCTGCCGCGGCGCGAGCTGGCCCGCCGTGTAAAAAAAATCCAAGCGAGAGGTTCCCATGAGCCTGGCAGGGGTGGTTCCGGTCAGACGTGAGCGGCCGCACATCGTTTTTTTGTTCTCCGATACGGGGGGTGGGCATCGCAGCGCGGCTAATGCCATGATTGAGGCGCTGGAACTGGAGTATCCGGGCCAGACGACCCAGGAAATGGTGGATATCTTCCGGCAGTACGCGCCGCCGCCCTTTCACCGCGCGCCCGATATTTACCCGACCCTGTCGCGGATGCCGCGCGTGTTTGGCGCGGGCTTTCACCTCAGCGATGGGCCGCGCCGGACGCGCCTGTTTTATCAGATGTTGTGGCCTTACATCCGCCAGGGGGTGCAGCGGCTGATTGCAGAGCACCCCGCCGACCTGATCGTCTCCGTCCACCAGTTGATTAACGCCCCTATGGCGTGGGCGCTGGCCCGCGCTGAGGCCCAGACGCCGTTTGTGACGGTGGTGACCGACCTGGTTACCACCCACGCCTTTTGGTATTCTAACCGGGCTGACCGGGTGATTGTGCCAACCGACATCGCTTTTCAACGCGGGGTGAAATACGGAGTTGCGCCAGAGCGAATGACGGTGATCGGTCTGCCGGTGGCCGAGCGTTTTTGCCAGCCGGTGGGAGACCCGTGCGCGGCGCGCCAAAAACTGGGGTGGCCGCAGGATCGCACAGTGGTGCTGCTGGTAGGCGGCGGCGAGGGGATGGGGCCGCTGGAATTGACCGCCCGGGCGATTGACGCGGCGCGTCTGCCGGTGGCGCTGGTGATCGTGGCGGGCCGCAACCACAAGCTGAAGGAGCGCCTCGAACGGTACGCCTGGAGAACCCCCACGGTGGTGCATGGTTTTGTGCAGGAGATGCCCGATTTTATGCGCGCGGCAGATATTCTGGTGACCAAAGCAGGGCCGGGTACAATCTGCGAGGCGTTTATCGCCGGCCTGCCGATGATCCTCTACAGCCGTCTGAACGGTCAGGAAGAAGGGAACGTTGATTACGTGGTAGATCACGGGGCGGGGGTGTGGGCGCCGCGGCCCAAAGAGGTGGTGGATGCACTGCGCCGCTGGCTGGAACACCCCGCTGAGCGTCAGCAGGCCGCTCAGGTGTGCCGGCGGCTAGCGCGCCCGCAGGCGGCGCGGCAGATCGCGCGGCTGCTAATGCAGCAGATCTGCCCACAGGTGGATTAGCCGCAGGGCGGATAGCAGAGTAAATTCGGGTTCGGATATAATAGCCTTATGCCAATCCTCGACGCGCGCACTTTGGAATTTTTTAGCCGCAGTCCCGAACAGACTCGCCGGTTGGGGGCGCGTTTGGGCGCGCTGTTGGAACCGGGCGACGTGATATGCCTTTCAGGAGACCTGGGGGCTGGCAAAACCACCTTTGTTCAGGGCATTGCTCAGGGTTGGGGGTCGTTGGATGCAGTTTCTAGCCCAACGTTTGTGCTGGTAAACATGTACCGGCGGGCAGACGGGGGGCGGCTGTATCACCTGGACGCTTACCGGCTGGGGAGCGCCTTGGAGGCGGAAGACCTGGACCTGGAATTGATGCTGGCTGGCGGGCCGCTGTTGGTGGAGTGGCCGGAGCGCATCCAGGCGGTTTTGCCCAAAGAGTGTCTGTGGGTGCGGATGCGCTACATTGCCGACGAACAGCGCGGCATGGTGTTTACCAGTCAGGGTGAGCGTTTTGACGAAGTGCTGGCGGATTTCCGCAAGCGGGTTTTTGGAGGGTAGGCGGATGCTGCTGGCAGTGGATACCTCTACGCAGATGGTGGGGCTGGCGCTGTATGATGGCGTGCGGGTGCTGTGTGAAATGACGTGGCAGTCGCGCAGCCACCACACGGTAGAACTATCTCCAGCAGTGCATGAAGTGTTAGAGCGGTGCGGTGCGCGCCCGGCGGATTTGCAGGCCCTGGGCGCGGCGCTGGGACCGGGGTCTTTTACCAGCCTGCGGATTGGGCTGGCGTTGGTGAAGGGTATGGCGCTGGCGTTGAAAATCCCAGTGGTGGGCGTGCCAACGCTGGATGCGCTGGCGGCGGGCGTGCCGACCGGCGGCGCGCCGGGAACGATGCCCCTGGCGGCTGTCTTGCAAGCAGGGCGCGGGCGGCTGGCGGTGGTATGGTACCGGGTGCAGGACGACCGCTGGCAGGCCCAGAGCGAGCCTCAGATGGTGACGGTGGAGGAGCTTTCGCAGAAGATCACCAAACCGACTCTGGTGGCGGGGGAGCTGGGAGCCGCCGAGCGCCAGATTTTGGCGCGCAAGCGGAAAAATGTGACGCTGCTTTCGCCGGCCCAATCGCTGCGGCGGCCGGGCTACCTGGCCGAGATCGCCTGGGAGCGGTGGAAGGCCGGGCAGGTAGACGATGTGGTGACGCTGGCGCCCATCTACCTGCATGTGGCGGAGGCGATTCCAGGGTAATGAGCGCGCTGGAGAGTCAGAAATTGATCCTGCGCCCCATGCGGCTGGACGATGTAGAGCGCGTTCATGCCATTGATAAGCTCTCGTTCAGTATGCCGTGGAGCGAGCGTTCCTACCGCTTTGAAGTAACTGAAAACGCCCACTCGTGTAACTGGGTGGCCGAAGTGGAGCAAAAGGGCCGGCGGTTGGTAGTGGGCATGGTGGTTATCTGGGTGATTCTGGATGAGGCCCACGTGGCGACGCTGGCAACGCACCCAGATTTCCGGCAGCGAGGGATTGGACGGCGGCTGTTGGCGCGCGGCCTGTTGGCGGCGTATGAGCGCGGGGCGCGCATGGCGTATCTGGAAGTTCGGCGCAGTAACCTGGCCGCCCAGGCGTTGTATCAGCAGTTTGGGTTTGTAGTCGTAGGAGAGCGGCCGAGGTATTATCAGGATAATTATGAAGATGCGCTGCTGATGACGCTGGAGCGGCTGGAGCCGGAACAGTTGAAGCAGATGGTTGAGAACCACCGATAGGAGAGCAGGCCTGTGAATGCGGCGCAAATCTTGGAAGCGATTGCCGCGGAGGCGGCAGAGTGTAAGAAATGCCAGTTGTACCACTCGCGCAAAAAGTCAGTGCCAGGCGAGGGGAAGCCGGACGCCGAAATCATGCTGATTGGGGAAGGCCCGGGGTTCTACGAAAACGAGGAGGGCCGCCCTTTTGTGGGACCATCGGGTAACTTTCTGGATGAACTGCTGGCGAAGGCCGGTGTGAGCCGCAAGGATGTATTTATCACCAACGTGGTCAAGTGCCGCCCGCCGGGTAACCGCGACCCCCTGCCCGAAGAAGTGGCGGCGTGCAGCGGCTACCTGGACCGCCAGATTGAGGCCGTCAACCCGTTGATCATCGTAACGTTGGGGCGCTTTTCGATGGCGAAGTTCCTGCCAAATGTAAAAATCAGCGAGGTTCACGGCCAGGCAAGTTGGGTGCGTGGGCGGCTGATTGTGCCGATGTATCACCCGGCCGCGGCACTGCACCAGGCCTCTTTGCGCCCGGCGCTGGAACGTGATTTTGCGCGGCTGCCGGAATGGATCGCCCAGGCGAAGCAAAGCGGACGCCAGCCCGCAGCGGCGCGCGCTAATCATCCAGAAGCCAGCGCGAGCGGCATGGCAGAGGGCGCAGCCGCCGCCGCGCCCCAGCCGCGCAAGCGCGGGACTGCCGCAGAACAGCCGATGCTGGGGCTGTTCGACGTATCTGCGTCGGAGGAGAAACCAGACCCGGAGGAGGGGGGGACTCTCCCCAAAGATAAGCCGACGCAGTTGAGTTTATTCTGAAAATAAGGTAAACTCACCCCTAGTGATCAACTGTATATGGGGGGAGAGACAACCACTATGGAAAACTCAATTAAAACGAACCTGATGAATCGACTATCTGACCGCTCCGCGGTCGTTGCCGTGCTGGGCCTGGGCTATGTGGGCCTGCCGCTGGCTGTAGTGTTTGCCGAAGCTGGTTTTAAAGTGATCGGCATAGACCCAATCCAACCCAAAGTGGATATGCTCAACCGCGGCGAAAGCTACGTGTTAGATGTTCCTACAGCGGCGGTTGCGCGGCTGGTGAAAGAAGGGCGGCTGGAAGCCACCACCGATTTTGCGGCACTGCAAGGCGTGGACGCGGTTTCGATCTGCGTGCCGACGCCCCTGCGCAAGACCGGCGACCCAGACCTCTCTTTCATTGTGAACGCCACTGAAGACCTGGCGAAGTATATGCACCCCGGCATGGTGGTGGTTCTGGAATCTACCACGTACCCCGGCACGACCCGCGAACTGTTGCTGCCAAAACTCACGCGCGGCGGGGAACTGGAAGTCGGCAAAGATTTCTTCCTGGCGTTCTCGCCAGAGCGGGTAGACCCTGGTAGAACGGACTGGACGACAATCAACACCCCCAAGGTGCTGGGCGGCATTACGCCAGAATGCACCGAAGTGGCTTCAGCCTGGTACTGTCAGGCACTGCAAACCGTTGTGCCGGTGAGTTCAACCGAAGTGGCCGAGATGGCGAAACTGCTGGAAAATACTTTCCGCATGATTAACCTGGGCCTGGTCAACGAACTGGCGATCATGTGCAACCGCCTGGGCATAGATGTGTGGGAAGTGATTGACGCGGCGGCCACCAAGCCGTTTGGCTTTATGAAGTTTACCCCCGGGCCGGGAATCGGCGGCCACTGTATCCCGATTGATCCACTGTATCTGTCTTGGAAGCTGCGCTCGCTCAACTACAACGCGCGGTTTATCGAACTGGCCTCAGAGATCAATACTGGCATGCCGCGCTTTGTGATCTCGAAGATTCAGGACGCACTTAACGATCACGGCAAGCCGGTTAAGGGCAGTAAGATACTGGTGCTGGGCGCGGCCTATAAGCCAGATATTGACGATGTGCGCGAGTCACCAGCGTTGGACGTGATCGCGCTGTTGCGGGCCAAGGGCGCGGACGTTTCGTACCACGACCCTTACGTGGCGCGGATTCATCACGAGCATGACGGCTGGCAGATGGAATCGGTCCGCGACCTGGATGCCGCCATCCGGCAGGCCGACTGCGTGGTGATTATCACCAACCACAAGAAGTATGACTACCCGGCAATTCTGGAAGCCGCTAACCTGATTGTAGACACGCGCAACGCTTTAGGCGCGTTGGGCAAAGGAAACCCCAAGGTGGTGAGGTTATAATGGCGCGCTACCTGGTGACGGGCGCGGCGGGGTTTATTGCCTCGAAGGTGTGCGATCTGCTGTTGCAGGCCGGGCATGGCGTGGTGGGCATTGATAATATGAATGATGCCTACGATGTGCGCCTGAAGCACTGGCGGTTGGCGCGGATGACGCCGCTGCCCGGTTTTACGTTCCTGATGCAGGATATTGTAGACCGCGTGGGACTGCAAGAGGTGTTCAGCGAGCAGGGCCCCTTCGATGCTGTCATTAACCTGGCGGCGCGGGCCGGGGTGCGCGCGAGCGTAGAAAACCCCTGGGCGTTTGTGGATACCAATCTGACCGGCACGCTCAACCTGCTGGAAGCCTGTCGGCAGTTCGGCGTTCCCAAGTTTGTGCTGGCGTCAACCTCAAGTGTCTATGGGGCCGATGCTCCCCAACCGACTCCAGAGGATTGGAATTCGAGCAAGCCGCTCCAGCCCTATGCGGCCAGCAAAAAAGCCGCCGAAGTAATGTGTCACGCTTACCACTACCTGCACGGGATTGATGTCACGGTGGTGCGCTATTTTACGGTATACGGCCCGGCCGGGCGGCCAGATATGGTCATGTTCCGCTTTGTCCAGTGGATTCGCGAAGGGCGGCCGGTGTATTTAAACGGTGATGGCACGCAGTCGCGCGGGTTCACCTACATTGATGACATTGCGCGCGGGACGATCCAGAGTCTTAAGCCGCTCGGCTATGAGATTATCAACCTGGGCGGGCATGAGCCGATCACGATGAACGACATGATCGCGCAGTTAGAGGACCTGATCGGGTGCAAGGCCAGAGTGGTGCACCGACCCTTCCACAAGGCGGATATGCTGGCGAACCTGGCGGACGTGAGCAAGGCCCGCCGCCTGCTGGGGTGGGAACCGCAGGTTAATTTGCGCCAGGGGATGCAAAACCTGGTGGACTGGTACCAGGCGGAGCGTCACTGGGCGAGTCAGGTGATCACGGAATGAAGCGGTGGGTGGTGGGCAACTGGCGGCAGGATCGCATTCTGAGCCGGGTGCTGCGCAACTCCACCTATCTGTTTGCCAGCTACGCGTTGGGGGCCGTGCTGACGTTTGTCACCGCGCGGCTGTTGGGTGTTGCCAGTTTTGGGGCGCTCGGCACGGTAACGGTTTTTACCGCGAATATCAACCGCCTGTTTTCCTTCCGCATGGGCGACGTGGTGGTGAAGTACGTGGGCGAGGCGCTCGCTCAGAAAGACCTGCCGCGCGCAGCAGCAGCGGCGAAGGCCGCTATGCTGGTAGAAGCCCTGACTTCACTGGTGGCCTTCGCCGCCCTGTTTTTCTTAGCTCCGGTGGGGGCAGTTTATTTTGTAAAAGACCCCGCCAGCACGCCCCTGTTTCGCATTTATGGGTTGGCGATTTTGTTCAACCTGGTGGCCGAGTCATCCATGGGAATTTTGCAGGTGACCGACCATTTTAAGAGCCAGGCCCTGATCAGCTTCTTGCAGACAGTGCTGGTGGCTGTGCTGTTGGGCATTGCCGCGGCGACGGGGGCCGGGCTGATGACGGTGCTGTGGATTTACCTGGTGGGGAAGGCCATTTTGGGCCTGGGGCCTATGGCGAT
>Ga0101944_10001044_pt1 | contig 65128 bp, 49 predicted proteins | sample DewCreD2012metaG_FD_75245 | JGI IMG/M metagenome (GOLD analysis project Ga0101944, IMG submission 75245) | Hot spring sediment bacterial and archeal communities from British Columbia, Canada, to study Microbial Dark Matter (Phase II) - Dewar... ...
GGCGCTCGGCAAGTTCATGTCGCCCGCCCGGAGCCACGCTCATTCCGGGCGGCAAGGATGCCGCCCTCTACGGCAGGCAGGATGCCTGCCGCCACCGCCTGCAATAAACTGAGATGCGCCCCCGAGGCGCGCCCGGCCAGCCGGCGCGACGAGGCGCCCCGGTGAACGCCGTCCGGCTTTCACCAAACCTGCCGGACGCGGTAGAAACGGACCGGCGCATCGGGCGTGGTGGCGTCCAGCCATTCCAGCACATTCGTCAGCGCCGACTGGGTGCCGAGGGGAGTCCACCCACCCGCGAGATTGTCGTCCTGGCGCAGCAGTTCGTAGCCGCGTCCAGGCACGACGCGGCAGGTGATGGCGACGCTGGTGCCATTGGTCAACCCGGCGGCGGTGATGCCAAAGAAGGATTCGGGGTCCAGCGGGTGGGTGCCGGCGGCAAGTTCGTGCGCGTTGTCCGCGCCGTCATCGTCCGCGTCATCCTCCGCGCGGGAAAGTCCCGGCTGGCCGAGGGCGTGATCGAAATACCCCAGCCGCCACCAGTCGGGAATGCCGTCGTTGTCGGAGAACACGTCGGCCAGCTTGCGCGCCTGAAGGCCGGAGGCGCGGGCGTTGTCCACAAGCGGCGTGAAATGCAGATCCAGCCGCGCGTCGGCCACGGTGTTGGTGAAGCGGAGCGTGAGCGGGAGGTTGCGCCCCCCGGCGGCGGCAAGGAGGTCGAAGTCGGTCAGCGCGGGCTGGCCATTGATGGTGAGGTTGAAGCGGCGCTGCCCGGGCAGGGTCCACCACGTCTCCGCTTCGAGCAGCGTGGTCTCGTAAATGCCGGGCGGGCAGTCGAAGCGATAAAAAAAACCGCCAGGCCCGGTGCTGTAGCGTTCGCGCTGGTAGAGCGGCTGGGCAATGGCGCAGATGCCCGTGATGGTATTGCCCACAAAGCCCGCCGCGCCGCCGGCAAAGCCAAACGCGCCATTGGTGTGCGGGCGGTCCCAGACCCAAAGGCCGCCGTCACAGTTGGTGAGCGTGATGGCGCTGCCGGGCGCGACGCGCTGAACGTAATCGCCGGGCACGTTGAAGAACCGGACGGTGCGCGAGCGCAGCGGAGAAAAATTCCCGGCCGCGTCCCCCGCGCGAAAGGCCAGCGTGCGGGTGCCATTCAGGAAGTTTGACGTGTTGAGCGTGAAGCTCCAATTCGTGGTGCCCGCGGCGGGCTGCCAGTCGCGGTCGTCCACACGCGCCTCGACGCGGACGACGGCCGTGTTGTCCGCCGCCACGCCGCTGATGGTCCAGATGCCCGTCGCGGTGGCGCCGTTGGTGGCGGGATTGAGGATCGCGAGGATGGGCGCGCTGACGTCGGTGTTCGCGGCGGTGCGGAAGCGCGACTCGAAGGCGGCGTGCAGCCGGTTGGTGGTGAGCAACGCCCGGGCCGTGTCAGCGAGGCGAACGCGCAACAGAGCGGCCCCGGGCCAGTTGGTGAGGGGCGTGAACGTGAGCGCGTCCTGCGCGGGCGACCAGGCGAATTCACCGCCCACGGCGGGCGTGGCGCTGAAGGCGGCCTGCACGGTGTTGGTGTCCATCGGCTGGCTGAATTGGAGGGTGAGCGGGGCGAACACGTTGACGTTGGTGGCATCATGCGCCGGGGTGACGGCGGTGACGACGGGGTCGGGCGGAAGAAGCTGCGCCTGCGCGACGAACACCTTGGCACTGGTGGCGGGCAGGTTGAACGCCGGGGTGACGGAGCCGGGCTGGACGACGAGGGTTTCGTTGGTCGCGAGCAGGTTCACCAGCACCGTGCCGGGCGCATACCAGGTGGGCCGGCTGGGCAGGGTTTGCGTGGTGGCGGCGGTGTTCAGCGCCACGAACACCTCCTGGGTGCCGCCGAGCCGCCGGGCGTAGGCAAACAGGCCGGGGCCAAGCGGGTCGTTCCAGAGGTTCACGTGCGTGCCCTGCCGCAGCGCGGGATACAAACGACGGAAATTGTTCAGCCGGGCAATGTGCTGGAACAGCGGGTGGACCATGTTGAAATTGTCGCCGAGGGACGGTCCTTGTTCATACGCGCCGGCGAACATGTCCTCGCGGTTCGCCGGGTCCGCGCCGCCATTGAACGCCTGTTCGGTGCCCTGGTAAAAGCTCGGGATGCCGCGCGCAGTCAGGAGGAACGTCAACGCGAGCGCCAGGCGGTTGGTGTTGCCGTTGGCCTTCGAGGAATGGAGGAAGCGCGGCACGTCGTGGTTGTCGAGAAAGGTCACCAACTGGTCGCGGGCGGCGAGGTCATAATTGGCGGCGAGCGCGTTGTAACGGTCCTCGATCTGTTTGGTCGGCGCGGTGGCGGTGGCGAAGACGTTGTTCATGATGAAGTGCAGCGGAAAATCCGCCACGGAATCGAACTTGAACGGGCCGCCCCCCATGAGGCCGGTGTAGCTGCCGCATTTGGCGTCCGCGCCGTCGAACACCTCGCCGAACAGGAAGAAATCCGGTTTGCCGTTGGTGGCGGCGAAGGTGCGGATGCGCGGGCACCAGTCCTGCCAGAAGCCCATCTCGACGTGCTTCACCGTGTCCACCCGAAAGCCGTCGAAACCGACGGTCTGGATCCAGTGGTTATAGACGTTGGCCATGTTGGTGCGGATGTAGGGCAGCGTGGTGCGGAAATCATCCAGCCCGCTCAACTCGCCCTGCTCGACCTGCACGGGATTGCCGTAATCCTGAATCGCGCCGTAGTTGTGGAAAAGGTTGGTCAGGCGGGGAAACGCGGCGTTGGTGTTGAACGGCGGGGCGTATTGGCGGGCGGGGTTGGCGTAGCTGAGGCTGTAGCCGTTGGTGTTGAAGCTGGTGTTGCCGTTGATGTTGTTGAGATTGCCGCCGTGGTTCACGACCACGTCCTGAATGACAAGCAGGCCGCGCGCGTGGGCGGCGTTGACCATGCTTTGCAAATCCGCGAGCGAACCCCAGTGGGGGTCCACGGCATAGAAATCCCGCCCGGCGTAGCCGTGGTATTCGCCGTTGCCGTTGAGGACGATGGGCGAGAGCCAGATGGCGGTGGCACCGAGGGCCTGGACGTAATCAAGCTTCTGCTCGATCCCGCGGAAATCGCCGCCGTGGACGCCGGTGCCGCTGCTGGCGTTGAACGAACCGGAGGCGTTGTTGTTGGACGGATCGCCGTCGAAAAACCGGTCGGTGAAAATCTGGTAGATGACCTGGTCACGCCAGAGGGCGTTGCCCTGGGCGAGCAGCGGCGGGGCGGCGAGGAGGAGGAGCAGCAGCGACAGGACGAACCGGAGAATGGGCGGCATCAAACCGCCACCCTGCCCTCCCCAACCTCGCACCTCCGATGAGGCCCGCTCGCCCGGGGGGAGGAGGTTGGGCGTCCGGCGTTGGAAATTGGAGATTCCCACGGAATTCGGGGCACGGCGGCGCGGGTCAGCGGCCATGTTTTTGGACGAGTTCGCGGACGCGGCGGTTGAAGGCGTCGCTGGCCAGCAGTTGTTCGAGGGTGAGGTGCATGCGGTAGCGCCAGTAATGCCTGGGGTTGGCGGGGACATTGATGCGTTCGGCGGCGGCGTCCGGGTGGCGCAGGGTTTCGTCCATGCCCAGCCAGTCTTGCAGTTGGAAGATGCTCCACATTGCGGGCGAAGCAAGGTGATGTTCGACGATGAGTTCGTTGATCCGCCCGGAGCAATCGGCGGGGGCGGCGCCGGGCAGGCCGAGTTCCTCGTTGTAGAACCGCTGCGTCAGGGCGCGGTCCTCGGCCCACCAGCCGCGGAGGGTGCTCATGTCATGCGTGGAGGGCGTGACGACGCTCAAATAGGGCGCCTCGGCGGGCCGCGAGAACGCGCGGCCGGGGTCCTTGGGCATGCGCTGGATTTCAAGGCTCAGCAGGCCGAGCGCCTTCATGACCTCGGGAACGCAGGCCGGGACGAGGCCAAGGTCTTCGCCGCAGATGAGCATGTTGGTGACGCGTTTGAGGGCGGGCAGCTTGCCCAGCGCTTCGCCACGCCAGAATTCATCCTGCCGCCGGAAGAAATAGTCCACATACAGCTCGCGCAGCTTGGCCTGGGTGCCCGGGTCGAGCGCACGGAACGACGCCGTGCGGTCCAGGAAGAAGCGGCAGTGAAACTCGCGTCCTTCCGCGCCCGGCGCGTCGAGCAGCAGCACGTTGCTGATGAGGTCGTAAAGCCCGTCGCGCAACCGGGCGTGCCGCTCGTCGTGCATGCGGGTGGCAAAATACGCCTCGACCCGCCGCTGCGTGGCGAACTCGGGCCGGAGGGCGTATTGCCCGGGACCGCCGGGCTGGAGGAACTGTTCCCGCACCAACCCGGCGTCCGCGCCGAAGACGTCGTTCAAGACTGTGTCGGTGATGAACGGTTGCGTGAAGCGGGCGCGGTCGAAGGGGATGCCCCGCGCGGCCAACTCCTCGAGTTTGACCGGCAGCGCCGGGACGAAATGGCCGAGGATGCCCTCGACGGCGTGCGTCGGAATCGTCCAGATGCGGAAGAAGCCGAGGATGTGGTCAATGCGGAGAGCGTCGAAGTATTCGCCCATCTGCGCGAAGCGCCGCCGCCACCAGGCGAAGCCGTCCTGCGCCATGCGCGGCCAGTTGTAGGTGGGGAAGCCCCAGTTCTGGCCCTTGTCCGCGAACGGGTCCGGCGGCGCCCCGGCCTGCGCGTCCAGGTGGTAAAGCTCCGGCTGCTGCCAGGTGTCGGCCCCGTGGCGATAGACGCCGATGGGCAGGTCGCCCTTGAGGATGACGCCGTGTTGATGCGCGTAGGCGACCGCCTCCTTGAGCTGGCGGTGCAGATGCCATTGCACGAAGCAGTGGAAATGGATTTCGTCCTGCGCGCGGGAGGGTTTGCGGAGCAGTTTTTCGACTTCGGCCAGGTTGAACGTCCGATGCTCCGGCCACTGGTTGAAATCGGCGGTGCCGTATTCATCCCGCCAGAAACAGAACGCGGCGTAGGGCAGGAGCCAGGGGCGGTTCGCCGCCACAAACGCGCGAAACTCCGCCTTGCGCAGCACGGACCGTTTCTGGTCGGCGAACAACAACCGCACCACCTGCCCTTTGGTGTGCATGACCAGTTCGTAATCCACCTGCGCCCGGGCGTTGAGGTGCCGGCGCGAGCCGTCCAGCCGCCGCAACAGACCCCGCTGGGCGGGCACGGCCACCCGCTCGAGATTCAGATACAGGGGATGCAACGCGAAGGCCGAGATGGCAGCGTAAGGGTAGGAATCGGTCCAGCGATGCGCCGCGGTGGTGTCGTTGACCGGCAAAATTTGAATCAGCTTCAGCCCCGTCGCCACGCACCAGTCCACCAGGCGCGGCAGGTCGGTGAATTCGCCCACGCCGAAACCGCGGGCGCTGCGCAGACTGAACACGGGCACCGCCACGCCGGCCCCCCGCCAGGTGTCGGCGGGCAGACGGATGAACCCGTCATGGACGATGACCCGGCCATCGGGCGGCGCGCTGTCGCTCAGGACGCGATTGGGGCCGGCTTCCCACGCGACGAAGGCGTTCTTTTCGCAATCGAACACGCCGTATTTGTATTCCACCGGCAACGGCTCGCGGGCGAGTTCCACCGGGGCGCTGAAATACATCTCCCCCGGCACCCGCCGCAGCAACAGCGGCTGCGCGGTGCTCCAATGGCCCAGCGCCGCCGCGCCGCCCGCGAGGCAGACCGTCTGGTGCGGGGCCAGCAACGGGGCCTTGACCTTGAACGTGTGCGAGTGGCGGGGGGGCGGCGCGGCATGCAATTGCGCCTCCCCCACCGGCAGCAGCACCCGCTGGAACGGTTCGGTGTAAAAGGCGTTTTCCACAAAACCGGCCGCGTTCCAGGAATCCACCACGGTGACGGAATCCTCCTCGAGCCAGGCCGGCTCGAGACGCCGGTCGCGGCCCCAGTCCCGAATCAGCGTTCCGTCCGCGTCACGGAGCAAATAGTCGTAACTGACGGGCGTTTTGAGGCTGGCCTCGGTGAACTCCAGAGCGGTCCGCCAGAACTCCTGATTCAGATAGTGCAACGGAACGGCGCGGGCGGGGTCGCCGCCGCCCAGCAGCGGGTGGTCGCCCGTGACGCACAACGACTGCCCGGGCCGGGTGTGGAAGCGGAGTTTCAGGGTCAGACGCATGGCGCACCAAAAAGAGTCCGGCAGGATAACCCGTCCGGCCCTCCGGGGATGCCGCACAAAGATGCGGGCGGGCGCGGGGTCATTGGCCTTGCGCCGGGTGCGCGCCGCTGGTGGATTAGCGGGACTCCTATGGACAAACCGCGTCTTTCGTTCTGGCAGATCTGGAACATGAGCTTCGGGTTCTTCGGCATCCAGTTCGGCTGGGGCCTGCAGATGGGCAACATGAGCGCCATCTATGAATACCTCGGAGCCGACCCGGACAAGCTGCCGCTGCTCTGGCTGGCGGCCCCGGTTACCGGATTGATCGTCCAGCCCATCATCGGGCACATGAGCGACCGCACCTGGGGGCGGCTGGGCCGGCGGCGGCCCTATTTCCTCGTCGGCGCCATCTGCGCCAGCCTCGCGCTGGTGGCCATGCCGCATTCCTCGGCATTGTGGATGGCGGCGGGATTGTTATGGGTTTTGGACGCGTCGGTCAACGTAAGCATGGAGCCGTTCCGCGCCTTCGTCGCGGACCTGCTGCCCGAGCAGCAGCGGACGGTCGGCTTCGCGATGCAGTCGGTGTTCATCGGCGCGGGGGCCGTCATCGCCTCGAAACTGCCCGAGTGGTTGAACAAATTCGGCGGCGTGAGCATCGCCACCGATGCCGGGCAGCCCATTCCGCAAACCGTCCACGTGGCGTTCACCGCGGGCGCGGTGGTCTTTTTCCTCGCCGTGCTCTGGACGGTGGTTTCCACCAGGGAATACCCGCCCGAGGACATGGAGGCCCTGCGCCGCAAAAAAGCCGAGGGCTGGGGCGAAATCTGGACCGCATTCCGCCAAATGCCGCGGCGGATGAAACAGCTTGCCGTGGTGCAGTTCTTCACGTGGTCGGCCTTGTTCGCGATGTGGATTTATTTCGCGCCGGCGGTGGCGCGCAACATTCTGGGCGCCACCGACACCGGTTCGGACCTCTACAAGGAGGGCATCAATCTGGCCAATTCCTGCTTCGCCACCTACAACCTCACCGCGTTCTTCGCGGCGATGGGGTTCCTGTGGCTGGGCCGGCACGTCTCCGCGAAATGGATTCATTTCGTCTCGTTGCTGCTCGGCGGCCTGGGACTGGCGAGCGTGGGCGTGATCCGCGATCCCCATTTGCTGCTCGCCGCCTTCGTCGGCGTCGGCATCGCGTGGGCCTCCATTCTTTCGATGCCTTACGCGATGCTGTCGGGCGCGCTGCCCGCGGATCGCATGGGCGTGTATATGGGGATTTTCAATTTCTTCATCGTCATCCCGCAGATTCTCGTGGCCCTCATTCTGAGCCGGGTGATGGACCAGTTTCCCGAGTTCAGCCGGCTCGCGGCGGTGGTTTCCGGCGGCGTGTGCCTGCTGGTGGCCGCCCTGGCCACGCTGCTGGTGCAAACCGGCCCGGAGCGGACGCCTTCAGGCGGCGCCACCCGGGGGTGAGTTGGGAACCGCCCCGGGAACGCCTTTAGTCCAAACGTGCTAATCACAAACACTTGCCCCGCGGCGCAGGCGGGCGCAGGCTTGGACCTGTCAATGAGCGTCACCACGCCATTGCCAACAAGCACATGCGCCACCTGCCGACCGACCGCCCCGCCGCCCGCTGGCTGAGTTTGTTCGCCGCGTTGAGCCTCGCCGCCGCCGCGCCCGCCGCGCCCGTCACACTTCACTTCAACGGCACCGTCACCGGCATCTTCGGCATCGGTGCGCGCCCCGACTTCGCGCCGTTTTACTCCGCTTCAACCATCAGCGGTTCGGTGACGTTCGTCGGCGGCGACCCGGATGCGTATCCCGGCGACCCGCTGCGCGGCTTTTTCGACGGCGTGCTGCTCGAAATGGAACTTGTGCTGCCAGGGGTGGGCGAATGGTTGAGTGTCAACAACGGCTGGATCGAGACGTGGGACAACCAGCCGGACATCTTCGACGCGGGCGACGCGGTGTCGTTCGTGGGCGGGCAGACGGGCATCCGCATCGGCACCCCGTTTGGCAACAGCCTGTTCACCCGGGCGCAGATTTCGCTCCTGGATTACACCCCGCTGATGGCCCCGGACATGCTGAACTCGGACCTGCCGCCCGGCTCCATTCTTGGCTGGGAAAGGGGCTTCCTCTACCTCGACTATGTGGATTACAGCGAGGGCTTCCTGCCCACGACGGTGCGCGTTGATTTCATTCCGACCGTGACCCCGATCCCCGAGCCGTCGGCCTTCACGCTGATGCTGCTGGGCGGCGGCGCGCTGGCCCTGGGGCGGCGGCGGCGATAAGGCGCTCCGGCGCCCCATCCTTTTTCTCCTTTCACAGCCCGTTCCGGAAGCGGGCGCTGAAGGACCGCAGCCCCATCAAGCTGTGAATTCTCTGCGGGCAAGTTCTGCTCGCCTTGCATCGCCTTCTCCGCTTTTGTGGCGACGTGATTGACGCACCGATACCCGACGCCGGGGGCGGCACGGTGGATTTGAAACGGTCCCGCCGACGCGCGCCCGCGACCGCCCCCAATCCCGCCCGCGTGGACCGTCTTCCGCCGCACGCGCCCGAGGCCGAACAGGGCGTCCTCGGCTGCATCCTGTGGTCGCCGAATGACACGCTGGGCGAGTGCGTGGCCAAGTTCAAAGGCGACCCGGAGGTGTTTTACGATCTGCGGCACCAGACCATCTTCAACACGGTGCTGGCGATGTATGACCGCCGCGAGGCGATTGACCTCATCACGCTCCAGCAGCGGCTCAAGGACCAGCAGGTGCTCGACCAGATCGGCGGGCTGGCCTACCTCTCGGCGTTGCAGGATGCCGTGCCCTCGGCGGCCAACCTGACCTACTACCTGGACATCGTCCTCGAAAAGGCCGTGCTCCGGCGAATGATCCGCACCTGCACGGACATCGTGGCCCGGGCTTACGAAAACGAGGGCGAGGTGGACGCGTTGATGGACGAGGTCGAGCGCGACGTGCTGCGCATCAGCGAATCCCGTGTGCAGGGCGCGACGCGCGGCATCAAGGAACTGGTCAAAACCGCCATCAGCACCATCGAGGACTTCCACCAGCGGCAGGGCATGCTGACCGGCCTCGGCACGGGCTTCACCGACCTGGACAAGATGACCAGCGGCCTGCATCCGGGGGAAATGATTGTCATCGCCGCCCGCCCGAGCATGGGCAAAACCTCGCTGGCCATGAACATCGTCGAGCACGTCGTCCTCGAGGACCGGCTGCCGGTGGGGGTGTTCAGCCTCGAAATGACCGCCGAATCGCTCGTGCTGCGCATGTTATGCTCGCGGTCGCGGGTCAACCTCCGCAACCTCCGCGAGGGGTTCCTGGCCGAGCGCGATTTCCCGAAGCTCACGGGCGCGGCGAGCAAGCTGGCCAACGCGCCGCTGTTCATTGACGACACGCCGGGGCTTTCGATCCTGCAGTTGCGCGCCAAGGCCCGGCGCATGCACCAGCAGCACGGCATCAAGCTTTTGGTGATTGACTACTTACAACTGCTTCACTCTACTACGCGCCGGTCGCAGGAGAACCGGCAACAGGAAATCGCGGACATCTCCAGCGGGGTGAAGGCGCTCGCCAAAGAGCTGAAAATCCCCGTCATCGTGCTCGCCCAGTTGAACCGTGAGCTGGAAAAGGACAAGAACCGCAAACCGCGCCTGTCGGACCTGCGGGAGTCGGGTGCCATCGAGCAGGATGCCGACCTGGTGGCGCTGCTCTACAAGCCCAGCAACGATGAGGATGACGCGGACGGCGGCAGTGACGCCCCGGAAGCCCGCCCGGTCAACCTGCTGATTGCCAAGCAGCGGAACGGCCCCACCGGCGACGTTCACCTGACATTCCTGAACTCGATCACCCGATTTGAAAGCGCCTCGAAAGTCAGCGATGAAGACGTGCCCGCTTGAACCCGCCCCGCGGTGGTTCCGTTGCCCCGCCTGGCTGCTGGCCGCCCTGGCCCTGGCCCTGGCCCCGGCCTCCACGCCCGCCCAAACCGCCAGCTCCCGCATCGCGGCCGTCACCATCTCCTTCGTCGGCCCCGCCTCGGTCAGCGAAGACCTCATCCGCGCCAACATCCGCTCCCGCCCCGGCGAAGCGTTTTTTCCGTCGGTCGTGGACGATGACATCAAGAACCTCTACGCCACCGGCCTGTTCTACAACATCCGGGTCACCCGGGCGGAGGGCGAAGCGGGTCTGACGCTCGGATTCGTCGTGCAGCCCAAGCCGCGCATCACCGACATCCGCTTCACCGGCAACCAGCGCTTCAGCGCCGCCAAGCTCACGAAGAAGCTCACCGCCAAGGTGGGCGAACCGCTCAACGAGCAGAAACTGTTCACCGACGCGCAGGAAATCGAAAAGCTCTACCAAAAATCCGGCTACCCGGGCACCCGCGTCAAATACGTCCTCGCCATCGAGGAAGCCGCCGGGCGCGGCACCGTCACCTTCGAGATCGCCGAGACCCGCAAGGTGAAGATCGAACGGGTGGACTTCGTGGGGGCCGCCGCCTTCAAGCAGAAGCAACTGCGCAAGACCATCAAGACCCGCGACCGCTGGATGTTCTCCTGGCTGACCGGCAGCGGCATCTTCAAGGAGGACGTCTTCGAGGAGGACCGCGAGAAACTGGCCGAGTTCTACCGCAACCGCGGCTACATTGACTTCGAGATCACCGACGTGAAGCTCGTGGACGCCGGCCCGCGCCGCATCATCGTGGAAATCCACGTCACCGAGGGCGCGCCCTACCAGGTCGGCGACATCTCCTTTGCGGGCGCCACCCTGCTGCCCACCAACGCGGTGCAGCCGGGGTTCAAACCCGGCCCCCGCCCGCCCCCCGGCCCCGCGCGGAACACCTGGCAGGAAGAAAGCCGCCTGAACCGTCAGTTCGCCATGAAAGAGGGCGACACCTTCACCCCCAAGGGGCTGGCCAGCAACACCACGGCGATCGAGGATTTCTACGGCGCGCGCGGCCACATTGATGTCACCCCCTCCACTGGCAACCTGCGCGTCAACCGCGTGCCCAACGTCGAACGCGGCACCATGGACCTCGAATTCCGCGTCAACGAGGGCCAGCCCGCCTACATCGAGAAAATCGAGATTCGCGGCAACACCAAAACCAAGGACCGCGTCATCCGGCGCGAACTGGCCGTCGCGCCCGGGGAACTGTTCGACAATGTGCGCGTCAAGATCAGCCAGCAACGCCTCCAGGGACTGCAATATTTCGACAAAGTGGACGCCCGCCCCGAGGCCACCGACATCCCCAACCGCAAAAACCTCGTCATCTCCGTCGAGGAGAAAAACACCGGCAACATCTCCCTCGGCGCCGGCTTCAGCACCGTGGACTCCGTCGTGGGCTACGTCCAGTTCACCCAGGGCAATTTCGACCTCGGCAACCCGCCCTACTTCACCGGCGGCGGCCAGAAACTCCGCGTGCGCATGCAAATCGGCTCGCAACGCCAGGACTACACCATCGGCTTCATCGAGCCGTGGTTCCTCGACCGCAAGCTCGCCCTCGGCGTGGACCTCTTCCACCGCGAACTGAGCTACCAGAGCCTGGAGAGCCTCTACGACGAGAGCCACACCGGCGCCAAAGTCGGCCTGACCCGCGCCCTGGGCAGCGACTTCCTCATCGGCAGCGTCAGCTACATGATCGAGCGGGTGGACATCTACGACGTGGCCACCAACGCCCCCGCCACGATTCAAGACCAGCAGGGCGCGGCCCTGTTCAACCGCTTCGGCGCCACCCTCGCCTACGACACCCGCAACAGCACCATGCTCCCCGACGGCGGGCAGCGCACCGAACTCTCCGGCCAGCTCAACCTCGGCGACTACGATTTCTACACCCTCGAGCTCAAGACCGCCTGGTTTTTCAAGGGGTTGGCGAAGGGCCATGTGCTGGAACTCGCGGGCCGCACGGGCGTGGCCGAAGGCTTCTCCGGCGAAGAAATCATCCCGTTCTACGAACGCTATTATCTCGGCGGCCTCTACTCGATGCGCGGCTACAAATACCGCGCCATCGGCCCCCGCGAGCCGTTGCAGGACGGCTCCGGCCGCACCGAACCCATCGGCGGCAACACCTACTGGTTCGGCACCGCCGAATACAGCATCCCGATTATTGAACGTTTCCGCTTCGCCCTGTTCTATGACATCGGCAACGTGCTGCCCGATGCCTATGACTTTGACTTCAGCGACTACGCCGACAACTGGGGCGTGGGCCTCCGGCTCAACCTGCCCATCGGCCCGCTCCGCCTCGACTACGGCGTGCCCATCTCGCATCCCGACTACGTCGGCGGCGGCGGACGCTTCCAGTTTGGCGTCGGCTACACCCGCGACTTTTGAGCCGGGCGCCGGGCCGCGATGACCAACTCTTTCCCCCGCCAACCATGAAAAAACTCCTCCTCCGCAGCCTGCTGGTCCTCGCGTGTCTCGCGGCGCACCCCGCCGCCGCCCAGGGCCGCATCGCCACCGTGGACCTCAACCGCGTCTTCGAGAACTACTGGAAGACCAAGCAGGCCCAGACCGCCCTCCGCGACCGCGCCGCCGAACTCGAAAAGGAACACAAAGCCATGCGCGACGAGTTCACCAAAAACCGGGACAACTACCGCGCCCTGGTGGCCGCCGCCGCCGACCCCGCCCTGTCCGAGGCCGAACGCAACCGCAAAAAGCGCGAGGCGGACGACACCGTGGTCACGCTCCGGGGCCAGGAGGAGGCCATCGGCAAATTTGAGGCGCAGGCCCGCACCACCATCGAGGAGCAAAAACGCCGGATGCGGGACAACCTGCTCGGCGAAATCCGCCGCGTCGTTGACAGCCGCGCCAAGGCCGGCGGCTTCGCCCTGGTCCTCGACGCCACGGGCGAATCCGCGGCGGGCGCTCCCGTCGTCCTCTTCACCAACGGGGAAAACGACCTCACCGACGCCGTGCTCAACCAGCTCAACACCACCGCGCCCCCGGAAGCCTCCCCGGCGGCGGCCGGCACCGACCGGAAGCCCGAAGCCCCGCGCTCGGAACCCCGGAAATAGCCCCGCGCATGCCTTCGCGCCGCGTCACCGCCGCCCGGTGGCGCGGTTTTGCTTTCGCCCGGCTCCGGGTTTGAATTTTTCGTCGCCCGGAAGGTCGGACATGGATAGCCTTGCGCCCGCGCATGACGAGCGAAACGACCATGATCGAAGCCACACATCTGACCAAGCGGTATGGCCGCCATACCGCGGTGGACGATGTCTCGTTCACAGTCGCGCCCGGCGAGATCGTCGGCCTCCTCGGCCCGAACGGCGCCGGCAAGAGCACCACCATGCGCATCCTCTCCAGCTTCATCCCCGCCACGGCGGGCACCGTGCGCGTGGCCGGGCTGGACGTGTTCCACGATTCCCTCGCCGTCCGGCGGCGCATCGGCTTCATGCCGGAGAACAACCCGCTCCACGGCGAAATGCGCGTGCGGGAATACCTCAAATTCCGCGCCCGCATCAAGGGCCTCGGCCGCGCCGCCACCCGCGAGCGGGTGGACACCGTGATCGAGCAATGCGGCCTGACCGGAGTCGCCCGGCGCATCATCGGCCAGCTCTCCAAAGGCTACCGCCAGCGCGTCGGCCTGGCGGACGCGCTCGTGCATGAACCGGACCTCATCATCCTGGACGAACCCACCATCGGGCTGGACCCGCACCAGATTCGCGCCGTGCGGCAGTTGATCCAAAGCCTTGCCGGACGCCACACCGTCCTCATCTCCTCGCACATCCTGCCCGAGGTGGAGATGACCTGCACGCGCGTGCTCATCATGTTCGAGGGCCGCATCGTGGCGGCGGACACCCCCGAGGCGTTGCGCCGCAACCTCGCGGCCGACGGCCAGGTCATCGCCGAAATCGCCGCTTCCGCCCGCGAACTGCGTGACTGCTGGGCCGCGCTGCCCGAGATTGATTACTTCGACCTCGCGCCGGCGGACGGCGGCTACCAGCGGTGCGCGTTCACGGCCAGGGACGGGGCCGACCTGCGGCCCCTGATTTTTGAGACCGTGCGTCAGCGCGGCTGGGCCTTGCGCGAATTGAGCCGCTCGCGCCTGACGTTGGAGGACATCTACGTGCGGGCCACGCGCCCGGACGAGGAGGAGGAAGGCTGATGCAGGCATTGCTCGCGCTCACCCGGCGGGAACTCGGCTCCTATTTCGCCTCCCTGACCGGTTATGTCATCATCGCCGCCGCCGCGTTCCTCACCGGCCTCAGTTTCGTTTACCTCTTCGGCCAGTTGCGCGCCGAACCTTCGCCCCTGCCGGTCACGGAGCTGTTCTACATCACGCCCTTTTTCTGGATCATCCTCCTGCTCGCCTGCCCGGTCATCACGATGCGGACCTTCGCCCAGGAAAAATTCTCCGGCACCTACGAAACGCTGATGACCGCCCCCGTCCGGGACGGCCACGTAGTGCTGGCCAAGTTCGGCGCGGCGCTGGCATTTTATCTCGTCATGTGGCTGCCGCTGCTCGCCTGCCTTGCCCTGGCCCGGCGTTATGGCGGCGAGACCGCCGGCTTCGAGCCGGCGCTGCTGGCCAGCACCTACCTCGGCATCCTGCTGGTCGGCGCGCTGTTTCTGGCGTGCGGCTGTTTCGCCTCGGCGCTGACCCGCAGCCAGGCGGTGGCCGCGATGCTGAGCCTGCTGCTCTGCACCAGTCTGTTTCTCCTGAGTTTCGTGGCGGCGCGCCTGCCGACGGAGGTGCCTGCGGAGGTCGCCAACCTCCTCGCCAGCCTCGCCCTGTTCGAGCAGATGCATGATTTTGCGCGCGGCGTGGTGGACACCCGGCCGGTGGTTTTCTTCGTTAGCCTGACCGCGTTCTTCCTCTTCCTCACGTTGCGGGCGGTGGAAAGCCGTCGCTGGAAATAACATGCCCCCTGCCCCCCCCAGTTTCACTCCGGGCCGCCGCTGGAGCGCCGCCCTCAACGTCAGCCTCGGGGTGGTCGCCGCGCTGGCCATCGTGGTGGCCGTGAATTTCATCAGCCGGAACCATTTCCACCAGCGCTGGTTCGTCAGCGAACGGACCGGCGCGCGGTTGTCGGCCCAGACACTCGGCCTCCTCAAGACCATCACCAACGATGTCCGCATCACGCTTTATTACGACAAAGACGAGGCCATGTATCCGGCCATCAGCGCCCTGCTGAACGAATACCGCCTCGCCAACCCGCGCCTCACCGTCGAAACGGTGGATTACCAAAAGGACCCCGTGGCTGCACAGAAGCTCACGGCCCGCCACCAGCTCGACGCGCGCAACCTCAAGGACCTCATCATTTTCGAGTGCGGCGGGCGCGTGAAGATGGTGCCTGGCGCCGCGCTCACCGACTACACGCTCGAACCCGTCCTCAACGAACGCGAGCGCGAGTTCCGCAAGAAGCCTGTCGCCTTCAAGGGCGAACTCCTGTTCACCTCCCTGCTGCTGGCGGTGAATGAGAACGAACCTCCGCGGGCCGCCTATCTGACCGGGCACGGCGAACCCGGCCTGGACAACGCGGAAGACCTCGCCGGCTACGGTGCCTTCCGCTCGCTGGTGACGCAGAATTACATCCGGCTCGAACCCGTGTCCCTGCTGGGCACCAACCAGCTCCCGCCCGATTGCCGGCTGCTCATCATCGCCGCGCCCGCCACCGCCCTCGAAGAGACGGAACTCGCCAAGATTGCCCGTTACCTCGACGAGGGCGGCCGGTTGCTGGCGTTGTTCCATTACGCCACCGCCGGGAAGCCCACCGGCCTCGAAGCCCTGCTCCAGCCGTGGGGCGTCGAAATCACGCCCTTCGTGGTGCAGGACGAACAGAAATCCATCCGCGGCCAGGACGTCATCATTGAACAATTCCGGCGGCACGCCATCACCAGCCCGCTGCTCGACTCGCGCCTCCACCTGCTGCTGCCCCGCTGGATTGCCGCGCGCGAGTCGGCGACCACCGCCGCCGATGCGCCCCGGGCGGAGGAAATCGCCTTCACCAGCGAAGGCGCCACGCTCCCGGGCACCAACGCCCCGCCCCGCAGCTATGCCGTGGCTGCCGCCAGCGAAAAGGGGGCCGTCAAGGGCGTCGCCAATGAACGCGGCACCACGCGCATCGTGGTGGTGGGGGACGCGCTCCTCTTCGGCAACCAGATGCTCGCGTCCGCTGCCAACCGCGACTTCGCCCGCCATGCCCTCAACTGGCTGACGGACCGCACCCAACTCCTCGGCGGCATCGGTCCCCGCCCCGTCACCGAATTCCGCCTCGTCATGTCCCGCGCCGATTTTGCGCGCGCCCGCTGGCTGTTGCTGGCCGGGCTGCCGGGCGCGGTGCTGCTGGCCGGACTGCTCGTCTGGCTCCGCCGCCGCCAGTAACGCCATGAACTCCCGCACCCCCTGGCTGCTGCTGGGCCTGGCCGCGTTGCTGGGCGGCTTCATTCTGGTCTGGGAAAAACACGTCGCCGGTCCCGCCCGCCAGCCGCCGGTCCTGCTGCCGGGCTTTGACCCCCGCGCCATCCAGACCATTCAAGTCCGCGCCGCCGGCCAGCCCGAACTCCTCGCCGTGCGCACCAACGGCGGATGGCAATTGACCCGGCCCCTGCCCCACCCCGCCCAGGCGCAACGGGTCGAGGGGTTCCTCGACGCCCTCCGCACGGCGCGCCCGACCGCCCGCTTCACCGCCGCCGAACTCGCGGCGCAACCGGACTGGGAGCGGGCCTTCGGCTTCACGGAACCGCTGGCGACCGTGGACCTCTTCAGTGAACGCGGCCGTCGGCAAATCCTGTTCGGCGCCCGCACGCCACCGGGCGACCACGTATATGTCGAGGTGATTGGCCGGCCTGGCGTGCTGCTGCTGCCGGCGGCCCTGTTCGAGGCCGTGCCGACCACGCCCGGCGCGTGGCGCGACACCGCCCTGCTGGACTGGGCGCACCTGACCTTCGACCGGATCACCGTCGCCAGCGGCACCCGCACCACCGAACTGCAACGCGACGGCCCCCAGGGCGCGTGGCGGCTGCCCCGCCTCCAGGCCCGCGCCGACAGCCCGCTCATCGAGGAACTGCTCCAACGCCTGCGCGCCACGCCCATTCAGGAATTCATCGCTGACGGCCCCGACCTGGACCTCGAGGCCTACGGCCTGCGCACGCCCGAACTCACCCTCAACTTCCTCCACGGCACCAATTCGCTGGTCCGCCTTCACCTGGGCCGCAGCCCCACCAACGCCCCCGCGCTCCTCTTCGCCCGCCGCTCCGGGCTGGCCAGCGTGTTCACCGTGCCCGCCGAGCCGTTCGCCCCCTGGCGCGCGCCCGCCGCCGAGTTTCGCGACCGCCAGCTCGTCCGCCTGGCCGCCGTGCCCCGCGAACTCGAGGTCGTCGCCGATGACACCTTCCGCGTGCGCCCCGACAGCAACGGCGTCTGGCGCGTTGAACCCGCCGGCTGGGTGGCCGACACGAACTACCTGGCCGACGTGCTCGTGACCCTCGGCCGCATGCAAATCGTCGCCTTCGAGAAGGACGTTGTCACCGGGCCGGACCTGCCGCGCTTCGGGCTGGACCCGCCCTTCCGGCAATTCATCCTGCACGGTGCCCAACCCGATCCCGCCGCGCCGTTGCACCTCGCCTTTGGCACCAACACCGCCGACCGGATGCTGGTTAAACGGTCCGACGAGGACTCCGTCTATGCCGTGTTGACGGCGGAATTCAACAAGCTCCCCGCGGCCAGTTGGGAACTGCGCGACCGCCACGTGTGGTCCTTCCCGATGGACGAGCTGGTGCGCGTCTCCGTCGAAAAGGGCGGCCGACGCCGCGACCTGCTGCGGCAGGGCAGCAACTCGTGGTCGCTCGCCGAAGGCTCGCTCGGCGCCATCAACGTCTTCGGCGTCGAGGAAACCGCCGCGCGCCTCGCGGACCTGCGGGCCGCCTGGTGGGTGCTGCCCCGCCCCGACAACCTCGCGGACTTTGGCTTCAACGAACCCGCCTACCGCGTCATCCTGCTGACCCGCGACGGCCAGCGGCGCGAGGTCCGGTTCGGCGGCACCGCGCCGAATCAGTTCCCGTTTGCCGTCGTGCCCGTCGCAGGCGAACCGTGGCTCTGCGAATTTCCCTGGGACGTCTTTCAGTTCGTCGAAACCTACCTCGCCCCGCCCGTCCCGTGAAAACACGCGCCCAGCGCCCCTGGCTGCGGCGGCTGCGGATTTATTTCCGCCGCTTCCGCATCGCCGTGTGGCTGCTCGTGCTCGTGGTGGTTTGTGCCGGTCTTTATCTCAACCGCGTCGGCCTGCCCGGCTTCCTCCAGCGGCCGCTGATGGACAATCTCCGCTCGCACGGTGTGGACCTCGAATGCGCCCGCCTGCGCGTGAGCTGGCATCGCGGGATCGTCGCGGATCAACTCCGCCTGGGCGGCACCAACAGCTTGCTGCCCCGGTTCACCGCGCGCTCGGCGGACGTGCGCGTGGATGCCGCCGCCCTGCTCCACCGCCGGGTCGAGGTGAACGGCCTTGAAATTCGCGACGGCCAGTTGACCTGGGAACTGCATGAATCCGGCCAGCCGCCCCTGGATTTCGCCATCACCAATTTGAACGCGCGGCTCAACTTCCGGCCCGGCGATGAATGGGTGCTGGAACGCCTCACCGGCGGCGCGCAGGGCGCGGAATTCCACCTGACCGCCCGCGTCACCAACGCCACGGCGGTCCGCCAGTGGCCCGTGTTTCAGCCGCGGGATGCCGCCGCCGCGGCCGCCCCCGCCGCGGCCCCGCGAACCACCCTCACCCGCCTCCGCGAAATCCACGCCCGGCTGCGGGAAATCCGTTTCACCGGCGCCCCGACACTCCGGCTGCAGCTCGACGGCGATGGCCGCGACCCGCGCAGCTTCAACGCCCTGCTGCACCTCAGCGCCCCCGGCGCGGTCACGCCCTGGGGCGAATTCACGGCCGGCCGGTTGCGCCTCCGGCTGACCACCGACACCGCGACCGCGCCGCTCGGCGGGGAATTGCAACTGACCGCCGCCGCCGCCACCACCCCGTGGGTCAGCCTGTCCGATCTCGAGCTGGACTCGACCACGACCGCCCGGCTGGACGCCGGCCAACTGACCTGCCGCGCCGGTTTGCGCGCCGCCTCGGTGGCCACCCCCTGGGCCGGCGCGGAAACCGTCCGCCTCGAAACCCGCTGGACGCAATCCCTGACCAACCCGCTGCCGCTCGACAGCGTCACCGACCTGCACGCCTCCGGCATCACGTCGCGTTGGGCCGGCGCCACCGAGGCGAAATTCCGCGCCGCGTCGCGCCCGGCGGCCCGCGCGCCGGAAACCAACGCGGCCCTCGCGTGGTGGAACACGCTCCTGCCCCACGCGCTGCTGGTGGAGGCCGAAGCCGGGCAGCTCCACACGCCCCAGGCCCGGGTCGCAGCCGTCCGTCTCACCGCCGACTGGGCGCCGCCCCGGCTCGGGGTGTCGAATCTGGTGGTGCAGTTCCCCGATGGCCAGTTGCGCGCGGACGCGGGACTGGACGTGCTCACGCGCGAACTCACCTTCGCCCTGCGCACGGGTTTCGATGTCGGGCAGATCGAAACCCTGCTGACCCCGAAAAGCCGCGCGTGGCTGGGGCAATTCACCTGGGGGCCGCCGCCCGTCCTCGCCATGGATGGCGCGCTCACCCTGCCCGCGTGGACGAACCGCCAGCCGGACTGGGCCGCCGAAGTCAAACCCTCCATCCGCCTCGCCGGCCACGCGGCGGTGACCAACCTCACCTATCGCGGCATCGGCGCCCGCTGGGCGACCACGTCGCTCGCCTACACGAACCATCTGTGGCAACTACCCGAGCTAGTGCTCGAACGGCCCGAGGGCGTGCTGCGCGTGACGCTCGCCTCGCACGAATTGTCCCACGCCTACCGCATCGCCGTGCGCGGGCCGTTTGATCCCCGCGCGCTCGCGGACCAGTTCAACGCGGCCGGCCGGCGCGGCCTCGGGCATCTCGCCGGGGACACCGCCCCACACCTGGATGCCGAAATCACCGGCCACTGGTATGAGCGCGACAGCATCGCCGCGCGCGGCTTCGTGACGTGGACCAACGTCAGCTATCGCGGCCAGCACGCCGACCGGGTGGAATCCCGTTTCGCCTACACCAATCAGGCGCTCGATTTGTATGCGCCGCGCGTCGAGCGGCCCGACGGTTTCGCCCGGGCGGACGGGCTGCGCTTTGACTTCCCCGCGCGTCACGGCTGGGTGACCAACGGCTTGAGCACCACCGACCCGCGCGCCATCGCGGCCGCCATCGGCCCGAAAACCGCCGCCGCGCTCGAACCGTATCAATTCGCCACCCCCCCGACCGTCACCGTCAACGGGCGGATTCCCCTGCGCGGCGAACAGGATGCGGAACTGGACTTCGACCTCGCGGGCGGGCCGTTCCGCTGGTTCAAATTCCAACTCGCGCAGGTGGCCGGGCGCATCCGCTGGGCCGACGAACAGGTGACGCTGACCAACGTGACCGGCGAGTTCTACGGCGGCACGGCGGCGGGCCACGCGTGGTTCGACGTGGCGGAACCCCGCCACACCCCGTTCCGCTTTCATCTGGCCGTCACCAACGCCGACCTCCACGCGCTGATGAGCGACCTGCATTCGCCCGGCAACCAGTTGGAAGGCATCGTCTCGGGGCGCCTGACCATCACCAACGCCCTGACGCAGGATTGGCGCTCCTGGTGGGGCGACGGGCAGGCGCAGTTGCGGGACGGCCTGATCTGGGACACGCCCGTGTTCGGCGTCATGTCCCGCGTGCTCAACACCATCATCCCCGGCCTGGGCAACAGCCGCGCCAGCGACGCCAAAGGCTCGTTCCTCATCACCAACAGCATCATCGTCACGCGCGACCTGGACATCCGCGCCTCCGGCATGCGGCTGCAATACGAGGGCACGGTGGATTTCGAGACCCGCGTGCAGGCGCGGGTCCAGGCGGAACTGCTGCGTGACACCTGGCTCCTCGGCCGCACCGTCAGCAACCTGCTCTGGCCGGTCAGCAAGCTCTTTGAGTATGAAGTCACCGGCACCCTGGCCACGCCGGAGGCCCGCCCCATTCATTTGATCCCGCGCATGTTGCTCGCGCCGCTCAATCCCCTCCGCACCTTGCGCGGCCTGCTGCCCGGCGACAATTCCCCCGGCGTGTTCCAGGATTTTCCGCTGGAGCCCGCCGAACCACCACCCGCCCCCGCCCGGCAAGACCCGAGCAGCTCCCGCGACAACCGCTGAACCGACGCCCGCCCGGCCCCTCGCGTCGGCGATGTTTGCCCATCTGCCGGCCGGAAACGCCGCCTTTCACCCGCGAACCCGGCCCGACTTTGACACGGCTGACGGCAGCGAAGTTGATTTTGGGGCACACGCGCCGCGCGGGCGCTTCAGGCCGGCCGCACAAACTCAGGCGTCCGCCAAGTGTTCCCTCCCCCTCCGAGGGGAACTTGTGTCTGCCCCGAACGCCGAAGCTGGCCGCCCACCGGCCGGGGGGCGGACGCCCGCTCGCAATGGCGTCGGAGTTCTTGTCTGCCGGTGCGGGCGCCTGCCCCACAACCGTGGCTGCGCTTCCGTGAATGCGACCTTCGGCGTTCGGGTTTGACGGCGCCCCGGCCATTCCGCGCTTGCGGCGCGGCAACCGCTCTCCCCATCGTGCGCCCGCCGCATGAGCGAGTTTTTTGACACCCACGCGCATCTTGATTATCCCGACTTCGCCGCCGATTTCACGGACGTGCTCGCCCGCGCCCGCGCCGCCGGCATCTCCCGCGTCATCGCGATCGGCACCGATGCGGAAAGCTCCCGCCGCGTCATCGAACTGGCCGAAGGGCATGAGATGATTTTTGCCGTGGTTGGCTGGCACCCGAATGACGCCGCCGCCGCGCCGGAGGATGTGCGGCCCCTGCTCCGCTCGCTGGCCCGCCATCCCAAGGTGGTGGCGCTGGGGGAGACGGGGCTGGATTATTACCGCCTGCCCGGCACGCGCGGGGAAAACGCGGCGGAGGATGCCCCCATCAAACTCCGCCAGGCGGCGTTGTTCCGGCAGCACCTGGAAGTGGCGGCGGAAACGGGCCTGAACTGCGTGATTCACCAGCGCGGCGATTGTTTCGCGGACACCCTGGCGGTTTTGGAACCGTTCGCCGACCGCGTCCGCGGGCAGTTTCATTGTTTTGCGGGCACCCGGGCGGAACTGGAACGCGTGCTGGCCCTGAACTCGCTGGTCAGCTTCACCGGCATCGCCACCTTCAAGAACGGCCAGAACGTGCGTGACCGGATTGCGGCGACGCCCGCGGACAAGCTCATGCTGGAGACGGACTGCCCGTTTCTCGCGCCGGTGCCGTATCGCGGAAAACGCTGCGAGCCGGCGTTCGTGCGGGAAATCGCCGCCACCGTGGCCGAGGTGAAGGGGTGTTCGCTGAAGGCATTGAGCCAGGCCACCTGCGCCACGGCCCGCGCGTTTTTTCCGAAACTGCGCTGAGGCCGGTCGGGGCGACCAGCCGCCGACAAGCTCACGCGGCCTTGCGGCGGACGCGCTGGCCATCCCCGAGCACGTGTTGCAGGTGCGGCGTGTAGAGCTTCGGCTCCAGCAGAAATGAATCGTGGCCCTTCTCCGAATGCGCGGTCATCCAAGTCACCGGAACTTCCGCCTTCTTCAACAGATTCACGAGCTTGGCCTGTTCCGCCGGTTGGAACATCAGGTCGGAATCAATGCTGAACACGAGCCACTCCTGGTTCCGGCAACGGGCGAACAATTCATGGAAATCCTTCGCGCCGCCCTCGGCCACGAGGTCGAACCATTGCCAGGCGTCGAGGATGCGCAGGTAGGTGTTCGCGTCGAAGCGGCGGACGAACTTCTCGCCCTGATGGTGCATGTAACTCTCGACGGGATGGTTCATTTCATACCAGCCGTGGGGCGGACGGTGGCTGACAACCACGCCCCGGGCGCGTTCGCGGAGGGTGTCGAGCGAGACGAAGGTTTTGTGCGCAATGCGCCGGGCCAGCGCCAGGCCGGTTTCGGGGTGCGGGCCGCCGTAGTAATCGCCGCCCCGAAAGTGCGGGTCCGCCTCGATGGCCGTGACCTGCTCAAAGTTGATGATGCGCTGGTAAATGGTGGTTTCGACGCCGGTGCCGATGGGCACGACGATGCGAACGCGGTCGGGATAGCGCGTGGCGGTAAGCTGCGCGAGGAAACCGCCAATCGAAGCGCCCACGACGGCGTGCAACTGCCGGACGCCAAGGAAATCGAGCAGGCGCATCTGGGAATCCACGATGTCGCTCATGCGCAGCACCGGAAACGCCGGTCCCCACGGGCGGCCCGTGGCGGGGTTGACGGAGGACGGCCCGGTGGAGCCGTAGCAACCGCCAAGGTAGTTGGCGCAGACTACGCAGAATCTCCGCGTGTCCAGCGCCTTGCCCGGGCCGATGAAGCCCGTCCACCAGCCCTCGTGCAACTCCTCGGTCCAGCGGTGGTCCACGCCACGGACCCGCAGGTTGACGCCGGCCGCGTGCTGGCTGCCGGTCATGGCGTGATAGACGAGGATGACATTCGAGCGGTCCGCATTCATCCGGCCATACTGCTCGTAGGCGAGGGTGAAACGCGGCAGCCTCGCGCCCACCCGCAGGCGGAGCGGATGCCGGGCATCGTTGAACTCGAAGAACTGGGTTTTAACTTTCCCGAGGCTTCCCATGGGTGGCACGACTGGTGATTGGCGAGGGCGAAAACATCAGCGCGGCTCAGGAAGCCTTGGCCGACGCGGCGGCCCGGGCCGGGGTGGCCTCGCGCAGCCAGCCCATCAGTTCCTTCTCGGTGGGCAGCGTCCCGGCCTCGAGGGACTGGAGGAATTTCTCCACCGGAGCCGCTGGGAAACGTCCCTCGGGCAGGCCCTTGGCGGCCTCCACGCCCTTCCGGGCGCTGGCCAGTGCGGCGGCTTTGTCCCCGGCGCGCCATTGGAGGGAAGCCAGGGTGAGCAAATCCAGCGGATTGGGCTGGCGGGCCTTTTCGGTCTGCGCAGCAAGGGCGGTCGAAATATTCTGGAGCACGTCCAACGGGCATCCGGCCTCGTCATCCATCCCGGCGCGCCGGGCCAGGAGCGAAACGATCATGGGCCGCGTCGGCCCGGTGCTCTCGGTCAGCAGTTGGTCCGCGCCCGCCCAATCCTTCTTCGCGACCAGCAGCGTGACCTTCATCTGGGGAAGCATCAAACTGGAGGCATCGAGCTTTTCCATTTCCGCGAGCTTGGCCGCCATGACCTCGGTGTCGCTTTTGGCGGCGGCCGCCTGGAATTCGCGCATCACCACGCCGGATTTCTCGCGCGCGGCGGTTTTCGCATGGATGGCGGCGGCAGCCTGTCGTGCCCCCTCCTCGCCGGACAACAACTGCTCCACCACCTCGTGGCTCAACTGCGCGGGATGGGTGGTGAAAAGCATCCGGCCGTCCTTGACCACGAAGGCGTGGGGGATGCCGCGCACCCCGGCGGCCTTCAGCCATTCCTGCTCAAACGCCGAACCGCGTCCGGTGTAGGCGATGGGATAGGACATGCCGTCGCCCTTGTCCTTGACAAATTTGGCCACCTTTTCCTCGCCCTCTTCCCAGACGTTCATGCCGATGATGCGCAGGCCCTTGGCGGAATACTGCTGGTGCAGCTCGTTGACGTGGGGAATAACCGCGATGCAGGGGCCGCACCACGTCGCCCAGCATTCAAAGACATAGACCTTGCCCGGCTCAAAGGTCTTGAGCGGTTCGCCCTGAATCCATTTCGCGTTGGTCACCGGGTCGAGGGGGACGGCGGAACCGGCCTTGAGCGTGGGTTCGGATTCGGTCGTCTGGGCCAGCGCTACGGAGGCCACAGCCACCAGGCAGGAGTGGAGCAATTTCTTCATGCCCGCAGGCTACGGCAGCCGCCCGGCGGTGGAAATGGAAAAACCATACGCCATTCGGGGGAGTCTTTGCCGCCCTTGCCGCCCCCACAACTTCCGAACCCCGCTTGCCCGAGACTCCCGCGCTACTCCCGCAGCGTCGCCTGCAAGCGCGTCTTGAACGCCTCCACCACTTTCGCATGCGCCGCGTTGACTTCGGCGTCGGTCAGCGTCTTGTCCGCGCCGCGGTAGGTAAATGCATAGGCGAGGCTCTTCTGGCCGACGGGCACGTTCCGGCCGCGGAACACGTCGAACAGTTCCACGCTCTCCAGGTTCGCGGGCCTGGCCTGCTTCACGGCGGCAAGCACCGCCTCGTGCGTCGTGGCCTCGGGCACCAGCATCGCCACGTCGCGGCGGCTGGCGGGAAATTGCGGCAGCGCCTTGAACGCCCGGTCCCGATTGCCGCGCGCGATGAGTTCATCGAGCCGGAGTTCGGCGAGGAAAACGGCGTCGCGCAGGTCATGCTGCTTCGCCAGCGTCGGCAGCAACTGGCCGAGTTCGCCCAGGGGCAGCTTGCCGCCCAGCGCCACGCCGGCGGACTCCAGAAACAGTCCGGCGCTTTCCGGGCGACGGTTGAACTGCACGCCGCGCAGACCGAAGTGCTCCAGCAGATCTTCCACGATGCCCTTGAGGTCCATCGCATCGTATTTCGCGTCCCGCTCACCACCGCTCCAGAAGGACAACGCGCGCGCGCCGGTGAGCGCGATGGCGACGCGGCGTTCCTCTTTCAACGCGTCTCCGGCACGCTGAAACACCCGGCCGATCTCGAACAGCGCCACGTCGAAATTCTTCCGGGCAACATTGTGCCGCAGCGAGTGAATCAACCCCGGCAACAGACTGGGCCGCAGCACGTCCATGTCGGCGCTGAGCGGGTTGGCCAGTTCTGCGATCTCTTCGGATTTCGTGTTTCGGATTTCGGATTTTCCAATCAGCGTCTGCCCCTGCGCCTCGTTCAAGCCCAGCCCCGTGAGCAGGCGGCGAACCGCCGCGATTTCATCGTAGATGGCGTCAAAGGCGTTCTCGCCATGCGCGCCGCGCGGAGCGGTGGCGGGAATCTTGTCCACGCCGTAAAGCCGGGCGATTTCCTCGATGAGGTCCACCTCGCGCTTGAGGTCGGGGCGGAAGGTGGGGACGGAAAAGGTCGCGGATTGGTCGCCGCGGTTTGCGGGTCCAACCAGGCCGAGACGGGTGAGAAATTGGCATTGTTGTTCCGGCTCGATGGTGACGCCCAGCAACGCGTTGGTCCGGGCGAAACGCAGCGCGACCGGCTTCGCGGAGATGGGCTGCGGATACACATCCACCGCGCCCTCGGCCAACTGGCCGCCCGCCGTCTCCAGCAGCAGCCGCGCCGCACGCTGGCTCGCGTAATCCAGGCCCCAGTTGGGATCGCAGCCGCGCTCGAAGCGGTAGCTGGAATCCGTGCGCAGGCCGAGCGCCTTGCTCGTGCGCCGGATGTTGGACGGCGTGAAATGGGCCGATTCCAGCAGCACGTCCACCGTCCGCTCATTGATCTCCGTGTTTTGACCGCCCATGACGCCGGCCAGGGCAATGCCCTTTTCGACGTCCGCGATGAGCAGATTCCCGGTGTCCAGGGTGTGTTCCCCGCCGTCGAGGGTCTTGAACCGCTCGCCCGCCGCAGCGCGCCGGACCACGATGGTCGGCCGGCCCGCCGCGCCCTTTGCGATCCGGTGATAATCGAAGGCGTGCAACGGCTGGCCGGTCTCGAGCATGACGAAATTCGTCACGTCCACCACGTTGTTGATGCTGCGCAGCCCAACCTTCTCCAGCAGCGCGCGCAGCCACTCCGGGCTGGGGCCAACCTTCACCCCGCGAATGATCCGGGCGGTGTAGCGCGGGCAGAGTTCGGGCGCCTCAAGGCGGACGCTGACCAGGTCCGCCGCCATTCCTCCCGCCACCGGACACTGCACGTCCGGCACCTTCAGCGGATTCCCCGTCAGGGCCGCAAGCTCACGCGCGATGCCAATGACGCTGTTCCAGTCGGGCCGGTTCGGCGTGATTTCAAGGTCATAAACAACGTCGCCGCCGGAGCGTCCGAGATACTCCGCGAATGGTTGCCCGACTTTCGCGTCGTCGCGCAGGATGAGCAATCCGTCCACCTGATCGGGCAGGCCGAGTTCCTGCGGCGAACACATCATCCCTTGCGACTCGACGCCGCGGATCTTGCCCACCTTGATGGTGAAAGGCTGCGTCTCGCCCGACTTCAACGGCAGCGCCGCGCCGGGCAGGATGAGGGGCACCTTGTCGCCCGCCTTGAAATTTTGCGCACCGCACACGATCTGGCGCTCGCCCCGGCCGTCGTTGACGCGGCAGACGGAGAGCTTGTCGGCGTTGGGATGCTTGTCGCGCGTGATGACCTGTGCGACCACGATGCCATCGAACTCGCCGGCGACCGGGTGGACGCCTTCGACTTCCAGGCCAAGCATGGTGAGGCGCTCCGCGAGTTCCTCGGGCGACCAGTTGAAATCCACGTATTGCTTGAGCCAGTTGCGGGTGACTTTCATGACGGTTTTTGGGCCAGGAGCCAGTGCGGCCGCACCCAGCCATGCAGCCGCGCGCCCCGGGAAATGATTCTGCCGAATCCGGCGGTGCGGAGTCCAGCCACCAGAGCACCGCGCCGGAAGCCGATTTCATGCGTGTTGGACAATTTGGCCACCCGGTAGGAAATGCAGGTGTGCAGCACGTTCGGCTCCTTGCCGATGAGCAGCCAGCCGCCCGGCCGCAAACAGGCGTGCGCCGAACGCAGCGTCTCTCGCCAGTCAAAGGCGTGATGCAGCGCCTCATAAACAAACACGCCATCGAACCGGCCCCGCTCGACGCTTTCATGAACCGATTCCATCGGACAGGCCACAAACGAAAGCTCCGGAAACAAACCCTTGGCGGCAAGGCTCGTGATGCGCCGTTGCGCATCGGCAATGTCCTCCTCGGCGAGCGTGGTGCCGGTCACCCCGTAACCCATCGTGGCGAAAAACTCCGCCGCCCAGCCGGAACCGCAGCCCAGTTCGAGCAGCCGGGCGGGCGGCGCCACACCGACTTGCTCGAAACACTCAGCGAGCTTGAGAAAATCCTGAACATAAGTCCGCCCGCCCCGCCCGAACCAGAAGGGCTTGGTCATGGCGATGGTCTGAATCTCCCGCTGCGAGACCCCGGGCAGCACGGAGCGATACGCCTTTTCCGCGCGATACGCCGCCTGCTGGTCTTGGAACGTGGGCGGGAACCGGCCCTGCGCGTAATCGTGAAGAATCAGCCAGCCGCCGGCTTGCAGCTTGTCGAGTCTGGAGAGCGGCAGGTTCCAATCCTGCGAGTTCCGGGCGAATAATCCTTCACCGCGCCGTAACAACGGCGAGCGGGCCAGCCATCCGGCCAGTTTCCGGGACTCGCCACTCACCGCGCCGCCTTTCGCCGGCTGCGGGGCCGGGCCGGGCGGTAGTTGACCGGACGCTCGTTCACGACCATCGCCGTTTCCACGACACCCGGCGCATGAATGCACTCGAAGCTGGAGGATGAAAACAGGTTCTGGTTCTCATCGAACATGCGCTTCGCAGCCATGCGGCAATACTCCGGGTCAATCTCGATGCCAACGCTGTTCCGGTTCCACATCATCGCTGCCAGCATGGATGTGCCGCTGCCGCAGAATGGGTCGAGCACGGTGTCGCCGTGGAAGGAGAACATCCGCACAAGCCGGGTGGCGAGTTCGAGCGGGTAAGGCGCGGGATGATCCTTGGTCGAAGCACCCGTGACGGTCCAAATTTGTCGGAACCACTCGTTGAACTCGGCCTTCGGAATCATGCTAAGGCGGCGTTGTTCCTCGGTGGGCTGACGGTAGCCCCCGGGCTTGCGCTGCATCAGGATAAACTCGATGTCGTTCTTCACGATGGCGTTTGGCTCGTAGGGCTTGCCGAGGAACTTGCTGCTCGTGTTCGCCTCGAAGACCGCGTTGGAAATCTTGTGCCAGATGATCGGGTTGAGGTTGTCAAAGCCCAGCTTGCGGCAGATCACGCAGATGTCCGCGTGGAGTGGAACGACAACATGCCGCCCGTGCTCCTTACGCGACAGGCAAACGTCGCCCACGACGCACACGAGCCGCCCGCCCGGAACCAGCACGCGATAGGCTTCCGCCCAGACGCGTCGCAGATCGTCGAGGAACTCCTCGTAATCTTCGATGTGCCCCATCTGGCCGGGGCTGTCGTTGTAACGCTTGAGCTTCCAGTAGGGCGGCGACGTGACGACCAGATGCACCGACTCGTCCGCGACATAGGGGAAGCTCCGCGCATCGCCTTGGTAGAGACGGTGCGTGGTGGGGAATTCCCCATTGGCTGCGGCGTGCTTCATTGGGTCAATCTTTGTAGGCGGCAACGTGGGCGGCAAGCGACTTGGCGAATTGGAGAAATGCCACGTCCTCGGCTGGTTCAGTGAATGCGCCTTTCAAGCCCTGCTTTGGTTCAGACAGCAGGAAGGCGGCAGCGTTGTAGTGCCGCTCGCGAACCAGTTTGCGGCAGAACCATTCATAATGCTTGGCGTAGCTGGCTTCGACGAACTCGGGGAATACTTTGAAATGTGGCTCCTTCACCTTCACTGGACGCCGCGAACCCTCGCAATCCTCCAGCAGGAAGATGTAGCCGAGCCACGGGCGGATGGTCTTGTTGAACGCGCCTTCGCGATAAGCCGTCCACAAATCCAGCGCGCTGCCCATCGCCTCCTCGGTGCGGTTGTTGAAATTGTTTCCAAACGACGGACCAACCTGCGATTTGCTTTCCAGGCCGAGGATCAACTGGCCATCGCGGACGACGAGCAAATCCCACTCCTTGGTCGGGCGAAAGAAGCCGGGCAGTTCCAGCGCTGTGTTGTGGAAGACGTGCTGGCTCTTGATGCCGGATTCCTCAATCAACTCGGTGAGCAGCTTGATGAAGCCGTCCATCTGTGCGCCGCCCGTGACCGCGCTCCGAGCGCCTTGATCGCGCTGCCCGGAAGCGCCTTGCTTGGCGGACTGACGCCGCCGAGTTGACCAGTAGCTGGCCACAGCTTTCGCCAGACGGAGGTTCAATGTTGTCCCATCCAGGATCATTGCTGATGGCAGGTTTCAGAACTGTTTCAAAAATCGCGTGTCGTTCTCGTAGAACAGGCGGATGTCGGTGATCCCGTAGCGGAGCATGGCGATGCGCTCGATGCCAAAGCCGCTCAGGCGTAGGCGAGACGCCCCTTGGGTTCCGGGAGCGGGCGGCCCAGCGACTTGGCGGTGGTGATCCATTCCTTGATCACCACGTTCACGTTCTTGAGCGCGGCCTGCTTGGTCGCGCCGGCGGCCATGCAGCCGGGCAGTTCCGGCACTTCCGTGATGAACGCCTTGTCCTCCGCGCACCCGGAGATGATGACTTTGTATTTGGTCATGGCTTGGGAAAGCGAGCGTCACGCCGCCAGCATCTCGCGGACGTGGGTGATGTCGCGCTTGCTGACCGGGCGCACGTTGGCCGCCTCGACGGTGACCACGGCGGCGGTGCTGCCGTCCAGTGTTGTGAACTCGACCTCGTAGGCGAGGCCGTCACGATAGACATGCACCACCGTGCCCACGTCGCCAGCTTCGAGTTTTTCCGCCGGCAGGTTGGCCTTCAACACCACGCGTTCGTGTTCTTTGATCATAGGTTTGCCCACTCTTTCGCCGGGTAGGCTGTAACCAATCTAGCGGCTGCTGCCCCGGTGTCCATAATCCAAATGGTTTGCACGGTTGCTGATCGGCCTGACGGCGTTTCGATGCGGCCAACAATGACAAACTTCTGCCCGTGCGCTGACGTTGAACTGACCGAAACCTCGGCCTCCCGCGCCAGTTTGCACAGGGCACCGGCCATAGTTTGCCATTCATCGCGGCGAAATCCGAACCGCGCGAAAAATTCCGCCTTCCCACCGTTGTCGGGATGCGACGCGGCGAGGAGATAGTCCGCAATCTTCTCGCGTTCGACCACGGCCTGCTCGGCATTGGGCAGTTTCATGCCGTGTGTTTCAAAACTGTTTCAAAAATCGCGTGTCGTTCTCGTAGAACAGGCGGATGTCGGTGATCCCGTAGCGGAGCATGGCGATGCGCTCGATGCCGAAGCCGAACGCCCAGCCGGTCCAGACCTCGGGGTCGTAGCCGACGTTCTCGAAGACCTGTGGATGCACCATGCCGCAGCCGGCGATCTCCAGCCAGTCCTTGCCCAGCTTCTTCACCAGCGCGTTGGTGAAATCAATCTCCAGGCTCGGCTCGGTGTAGCTGAAGTAGTGCGGGCGAAAGCGGAGCTTCACGTCGCTGCCGAGCACGTCCTTGAACACTGCCTCGACGGTGCCCTTGAGGTCGCCGACGGTCACGCCCTTGTCCACGTAGAGGCCCTCGATCTGGTGGAAGGTCGGGTTGTGCGTGGCGTCGGCGTTGTCGCGGCGATAGACGCGGCCCGGCACGATAATGCGGATGGGCGGGGGCTGCTTCTCCATCACGCGGATTTGGACGGAGCTGGTGTGGGTGCGGAGAAGTGAGGATCGCCCGCCCTCACCCCGGCCCTCTCCCCCGGGAGAGGGAGATGCGTTCGCCGCCGCCGTGCCAACATAAAACGTATCTTGTGTATCGCGCGCCGGATGATCGGCGGGCGTGTTCAGCGCGTCGAAGCAGTGATACTCGTCCTCGATCTCGGGACCGTCGGCGACGACGAAGCCGAGCTTGCGGAACGCGCGGACGATGTCGTCGGTGACCTGCGTGAGCGGATGCAAGCGGCCCACGGCGCGGCGGCGCCCGGGGAGCGTCCAATCGGTCGGCTCCTTGGGCAGGGCGGCCTTGAGTTCGAGGGTTTCGCGGCGCGCGGTGAGGGCGGCTTCGAGTTCCTGCTTGGCGGCGTTGAGGGCTTTGCCGGCGAGGGGTTTCTCTTCCTTCGAGAGCCTGCCCATCTGTTTCATGAGCGCGGTGAACCGGCCGTGCGGCCCGATCCATGCGCCTTTGGCGGCGTCCAGGGCGGGCAGGTCGGCGGCCGCGTTCAACTCCGCCAGAGCGGCCCGCTTGAGCGGTTCGATGTCGTCAAAAAATCCCATAAACTCGGGGATGGAGGTTAGGGACGCCAGGCTTGCAGCGACAGCCAAATTCAGTTCCCCAAAGCGCGGCGGGCGACCCGATGCCGGATCGCCCGCCGAGGAAGCTGAACGCCCGCTCAGGCCTTGGCCGCAGCCTTGGCCTTGAGCGCGTCCTGCGCAATTTTCACGATTTCGCCAAACGCGGCGGCATCCGTGGCGGCCAGGTCGGCCAGCACTTTACGGTCGAGGGCAACCTTGGCGGCCTTCAAGCCCTCGATGAACCGGCTGTAAGTCATCCCCGCCGCGCGGACGGCGGCGTTGATGCGGATTTGCCAGAGATAACGGAACGTGCGCTTTTTGTTCTTCCGGTCCCGGTAGGCATACTGTCGGCCGTGGTCGAGGGCGTCGGCGGCGTAGCGGTAAAGTTTGGACCGTTTGAGGCGAAAGCCCTTGGCGGCGCGCAAAGTGCGTTTGCGGCGGGCGCGGGAGGCAACAGCGTTGGTGACTCGCATGGTTCGTGTTCAGTTGACGAAAATTTAACCGCGATGGCTGAAGGGCATGGCCGCCATGATGCGGTGCGCGTCGCGCTCGCTGACGAGGGTGCCGCGCCGGCTCAGGGAGCGCCGCCGCTGGGAGGTCTTGTGCTGCATCAGATGCCGGCGGCCGGCTTTGGTGCGCAACACCTTGCCGGTGGCGGTGATTTTGAAACGCTTGGCCACCGACTTCTTGGTTTTGATGCCTTTTGGACGACGCATAAATGATTCCGTTCCCTTCAAAAAGAGCGCGAACTATAGGAATGCGGCTCTGGTCCGGCAAGTTGTATTTTGGCGTCCCGCGTTTCCCAGGCGCATCTCAGTTTATTGCAGGCGGTGGCGGCAGGCATCCTGCCTGCCGTAGAGGGCGGCATCCTTGCCGCCCGGAATGAGCGTGGCTCCGGGCGGGCGACATGAACTTGCCGAGCGCCCCGTGCGGGCGGGCGTTGCTTTCCGCCGGGCTGGGAAGCCCGGCTCCACGTCAGCCAAGGATTGCCGACGCTACCACCGCACACATATGAAACGGACTTGCAAGAAAGTGAGATGCGCCCGCGTTTCCCGACCCCAAATCCCAACGCGGAAGGGGAGCTGTCGGCTGACCTCATGGTGCCGGGCAAGCGGCCTCCATGCTTCAAAATCGTAACAAGGGATACATTTTTGATATTGAACCGGCTGCCGCGCGGTCGAAACCTTGCCTCTGTTAGAAACCCAAATACCACCCATGAAAACCAACCTGACCCTGCTGGCGACGGCTTTGGGCCTGTCGCTCACCCTCATCCAAGTCCGCGCCGAGGCAAATTACGTCTATCACGAGCGCACCGGAGCCAACCCCGGCTGCGGTGGCCAATACGTCACCCGCCTGAACCCCACGTCGGCGGAGACCTATCCGCTGCGGTTCAAGGTGGAATACCAGTTTTGGACCGACAACGTCCGCGTCTATTACACCACCGACGGTTCGACGCCGACGGGCGCGTTCGGCGTGCCCAGCGGCACCACGGCGGTGGTCAGCGGCAGCTACGTCTGCACGTTTGGCGGTCCGGTCGTGGACGTGGTGCAAGCCACCATTCCCGCGCAACCGGCGGGAACCGTGGTGAAATACATCGTCAGCGCGTGGCACAGCGGCGGCGGCGATGAAATCTTCGCCAACGGCCCCGGTGCGCCCTGCGGCTGCGGCACCCCCACCTCGATTTCCAGCCTGGCGACGGTGTTCCAATACACGGTGGGCAGCACGACGAATCTCTACTGGGATGTCAACGGCCCGACGGCGGGGGCGGGCGGAGCGACACCAACCGGCACGTGGGACGGCACCGCGACCAACTGGAGCACCACAATTGACGGCACTTCCGCCGGCACAAATTGGGTGTCCGGGCGCAATGCCATCTTTTCCGCCGGAACCAACGCGACAGGGGCCTTCACCGTCACCGTGAGCGGCACGCAAACAGCGGGCAGCGTGACGGTCGAAGAGGGTGATGTCACCATCAGCGGAGGAAGTGTGTCGCTCGGCGGCGGCAACGTCACGGTCAATGCCGGAGCCGTTCTGGGGTTGGACAATGCTTCGCGGGTCGCCACGACGCCCGGCTCCACGCTGAACATAAACGGTGGAACCATTCGAAACACCAATCCGGGCGGATCGGGAACCTTCTTTGATGCCGATAGCGCAATCGTAATCGGCCCGTTGGGGGCCACGTTTTCATACACCAGCGCTGGCCTGCTCAGTTTGATGGAGGGCATTCAGACGATTTCTGGAACTGGCGGGTTGACCAAAGAGGGGGCGGGTATTCTGGCCATTGCTCGCGTTTGTTCCTACGATGGCCCGACCATCATAAATAATGGCACCCTGCGGGTTCGAACGTCCAGCAACCGTCTGCCGACCACCACCGACGTGTTTGTCACCAGTTCGGGCGTGCTTGATCCGGGATCATCCACAGACATGATCCAAACCGTCAACTCAATCAACGCCTCCGGCAACATCACGTTCAGCGCCAACAGCACGCTGCGGATCGCGGGCAATTCAAACTCCACCATCAGCGGTGTCATCAGTGACGGCACGGCGTTTGGACGCATCTCCAAAGCCGGAAACGGAACCCTTACCCTGACCGGGAACAACACTTACGATGGCCGTTTTACCAATGATGCCGGGGTCACCATTGTGGCGCCGGGCGCCCAATGGATGGGGCCGCTGGGCGATACCTACATCAATGGGGGCACCGTCATGTTGAGCAACTCCACGCAACTGATACTGTCCTTGGCGGGAGACGGCGGGGAGGTTTACCTCGCACCGGGACACACCCTGATTGTGAGCAATTCGACAACCAAATCATATCTCGGAGCGTTCAACGGTCCGGGAAGTTTGGTCAAAACGAACATCGGTCTGTGGAATTTGATGGGAGCCAGCGGGTTTACCGGCAACCTCACGCTGGGGGGCGGGATTGTGAACGCGAGCAACAGCTTGGCTTTGGGAAGCAGCGCCGGCCACACCGACGTATTACCGCTCGCCGAACTGCGGTTTGATGGTGCGGGGATCAACTTTGCCTGCGCCGAGCCGATCCGGTTTGCCGGCGGCGGTGCCGGCACCGAAGGCGCGGTCAATGTTCGCAACGCCGCAATCGTTGAACTTTCCGGGCCGCTTACCCTTACTTCAAATGGCACAATCACCGTTTCGAGCAGTGCCTCGGCGGCCTTAACTCATCCCGCTTCGATTACGGCATTGGGAAATTTTACCCTCACCCTTCAAGGCGGAGCCAATACCGCCGGCTACAAAGCCATCACCGGTGTCATCAACCTGGGTGCGGGCGGCCTGACCAAACTCCAGAGCGGCGAATGGATTCTCGGCGGCGCGAATCTTTACAGCGGCCTCACCGCCATCGGAGCCGGCACCCTGACCGTCACCAACACCACCGGCAGCGCCACCGGTTCCGGCTCGGTGGTTGTAAGCAACAGCGCCACGCTTGGCGGCAACGGCATCGTCGCCGGCCCGGTCTCGGTCCTGTCCGGCGGCACCCTCTCTCCGGGCGGCACCAATATCGCCACCCTGACCTTGGACGATAACGTCACGCTGGCGGGAAGCGTTCGGGTGGACCTCAACAAGTCGCTGGTCCAGACCAGCGACCAGATTGCCGGCATCAACACGCTGACGGCGGGCGGCACCATCAATGCCACCAACAGCGGCCCCGCGCTGGCCGCCGGCGACACCTTCACCGTGTTCGTGGCCACCGCCTACACGGGCAGTTTCAGCAGCATCACCCCGACGACTCCCGGCGCGGGTCTCGCGTGGGATTTGCCCCACCTGAACACCACCGGCGTTCTCCGCGTCCACGCCAACCCCGTGCCCGGCGTCAACGTGGCCGAGGTGGTTCAGGGCGCAACGACGACGATCCCGGTTTCCAAACTGCTGGCCAACGCCACGGGCGAACCCGGCGAAACCCTCAGCATCACCGCCGTCACCTCGCCGACGCCCGGCGGCGGCACCGCCAGCCTCGGCGGCGGCTTCATCACCTACACGGCACCCTCATCGGGCACCAGCGACACCCTCAGCTACACGCTGAACGACGGGCGCGGCGGCACCGCGACCGGCACCGTCAGCGTCACGCTCACGCCGTCAAACAGCCAGGGCTTCAACCAGCTCGCGCTGCCGGAGAATATCGGTCCAAACACCTGGCGGCTGAGCTACGTTGGGATTCCCGGCTACAACTACGCGCTCGACTGGCGCACCAATCTGACGCTCGGCGTCTGGGTGCCGGTGGCAACCAACACCGCCGGCCCGAATGGCGTGCTGCTGTTCACCAACGTCTCCGCCGAACCGGCCAACTTCTACCGCACCCGCCACGTGCCTTGATTGGCCCCGCGCGGTGACGTGATTCCACACGACCGGTCATCGGCTGCCCGATGGCCGGTCGTTTGCTTTTGGCGCGTTCCCGATGGTCGCCCGCCCCGCCTTGCGCCAGACTGCCCGCGCGATGAGCGTTTCCGCCTACCAACTGGTCCGGCTCGCCAACGGCGCGGTCTGCGTTCGTTCGCTCGCGGACGCGGAAACCTTCCATCCCGGCATCGGTCCGGAGGCGGAGGCAGACGCGCTGTATGTGCGCCAACTGCGCCTGCCCGAACGCCTCGTGCAAACCACCGGGGAATTCGTGCTCTGGGATGTGGGCCTCGGCGCGGCGGCCAATGCGCTGACCGCCCTTCGCCGCCTGGCGGAAGCTCTTGCCCGCCGCCCGCCGCCCGCCACCTGCGCCCTCCGGCTCGTCAGTTTCGACCGCACGGAGGCGGCGCTGCGCTTCGCCCGGGCGCACGTCGCCGAACTGGGTTACCTGCGCGGATTCGAGGCCGCCGTGGATGAACTGCTCGCCACGAACCGGGTCGGCTTTCAACACGGCGGGCTGGACGTGGACTGGACGCTGGTGCCGGGCGATTTCCCGGCGCACCTGCGCGCCGCCCCGCCGGACGCCTGGCCCGCGCCGCACGCCATGCTCTTTGACCCGCACTCGCCCCGCGCCAACCCCGCGATGTGGACGGCGTCATTATTCTCCGATTTGCACAAACGATTGGAGCCGCAACGTCCCTGTGCCTTGGCCACATTCAGCCGCAGCACAGCGGTGCGCGCGGCCCTGTTGCTGGGTGGATTCTTCGTCGGCGCGGGCCATGCCACGGGCTTCAAGGAGGAAACCACGGTGGCCGCGAACACGCCCGCGCTGCTGACGGAGCCGCTGCGGACGCGCTGGCTGGAACGGGCGCGCCGCTCGGACAGCGCCGAGCCGTTGTGGGAACCGGTGTATCGGCGGGAACGGTTGCGGGAGGAGACGTGGGAACGGTTGCGGCAGCATCCGCAATTCCGAAACCCGTGAACCGTGATGCGTGACCGGCCGGTCAGCTCTTCGCGTCCAACTGATCCAGCGCGGCGGCGAGCGAGTTCAACGGTGAGTCGTTACGCGCGGGTGCAGGCCGGGCGTTGAGGGTCTGGCGCAGATAGGTCAGTGCATCGGGAATGGAACGCACGGACCGGGGCAGGGTGGCGGCGGCGGCGTTCGCGTGGCCTCCGCCCTGCAACCGCTCGGCCACCTTCAGGGCTTCGCCCGCCCGGCTGCGAAAACTCGCAATCACCGTCCCCGTGGATTTGCGGAACGCGGTGGCCAGCACAGGATACTTCGTCGCCCCCCGTTCGAGCAGTTGATGCACGATCAGGTTCGTGTTGCCCACCACGGTCTCGACGAACCCGAGTTCCGGGGTGATTTCCCGGACGTTCCGCGCGCTCCACTCATAGCCGAGCGGGTCCTCGAGGCGGCGTTTGACGGCCATGACCTCGAGGAACGGGTGGTCCAGCAGACGCTCGATTTCGCCGTCCAGCAGCGCATGGAGGTTCCAGAAGCCGTAGATGCGGACGAGGTTCGCGTAGTCGCCGGCCAGCGTGAAGTCGGGGTCGTCCTCCAGGAACAAATCGGCCACGTTGCTCAAATGCACCAGCCGGTCGAGCGCAGGCGAGCCCAGCCCCTGCTGCTGGCAGAGTTCGTAGGCCAGCAGGCTCGCGGATTTGCCGAGATCGTGGACCAGTTGCGCCTGCGCGGGTTTGGTCTCGCACGCGTGATGGTCCACCACCAGCCAGTTGGCCTTGTCGAGCCGCGCCTCGAACGTCAGGTCGGTGACCCACGCGGATTTTTCGGTCATCGGCCGGTTGCGCCAGCCCTGGTAATTCCACGCTTCGAGCCGCACGTCGGTATTGAACAGCTTGCGGGCGAGGCGGCGCAGCAACACACCGGCCACCAGACCATCGAGATCGCTCTCGTGGGTCAGAATCACATCGGGACGGGGCAACGACATCATGGCCGCAGCCTAGAAAAGGAATGAAAGCATGGCGAGCGGCGAGTTGGCTGGAGCCGCCCGGCGGGCGCATCTCAGTTTCTTACCAGCCGCAGGCTGATGCTTTCAGTCGCAAAGCGACACCGGAAATCAGCCAGCCGCGCAGAGGCTGGACGTTCAAGTCCAAGCGGACGTCGTCCTGAAAGGACGGTGGCGGTTCGCAGCGGGTCGGGCTTTTTCCGTCGTCCCGCCGGGACGAATCAGGAGATGGCGCGAATCCCCGCCACCTTGCGGCTGGCTGATTCCCGGCAGTGCCTCCGGCACGAATCCACAGCCCCGCTAACCCGGATGTTTCACACCCCGCACGAAATGCCGACCGAGCGGAGCGCCGGTCTGTGACCGGCTTGGGATGTTTTACCGCGACAAGCCGGTTGCCAACCGGCGCTCCGGCCCCCGGAGTGTGAAATATCCGGGCTAAATCCCCCTGCTCAACTGCCGCAGGCTGCCAGCGGCAAATCGCAGGGTGCCATAAAGTGAGATGCGCCCCCGACCGGCACCCATGGGACGGGCCATCAGTCAACCGGTGCCTTGCCAGCCAGCGCGTCACGGGCCGCCCGCCGGGCGGCTTGCACGATCAACACCCCGGTCACCAGGCCCCACAGCCATGCACACAGGAACAGTCCCAGTCCGAGCACCATCGGCCACCAGCGCACCTCGGCTGAAACGTCGTGCTCCCACGCGCCGTAAAACTGCCGCAGCACACCGAACACCCAGCCACCGAAGCAGCCCACCCCGGCCAGCGCGAGCAGGAATTGAAAGACGCCCGAGCGCGGCCAGCCACCCAACAGGGAACCAAAGCCCGGCGTGACAAACAGATTGAGGGCCAGGCAACCCCACGCCCGCCCCACGCCCACCGTCTGACCGGGCGCCAGCCAGCGGCGGGCACCCGCCGACCAGCCGTCCGCGTCGGCAACGGGGGGCTTCATGCGCGCTCAAAACCACTCGCGTCGGCCGTCCACATAAATTCGCACGAACTCGTCGTCCGGCTTGGTGAGGTAAATGATGCCCTCGACCAGGCCGATGATCGCCATCGCCCAGGTGCCGAGGAACGTCACGCCGCAGGTGAAAATGCCGAGCACCGCCCCGCCCAGCGTGACGCCGAGCATGATGAAGCCCGCCGTGTTGTAGCCGAGGATGAATTTATGCACGCCCAACCCGCCCAGCAGGATGCCGCACAAACCCGCCGCGAGCTTGTTCCCCGCGCGATTTCCCGTCATCGGTGGCGTCACGCTTGCGGGCGGGGGCGGCGAAGCGAGGGCCGGGGCAAATTCCGGCAGAGATCCTAACGGCACCCATGCGCCGCCCTCGACGGGCTGCACCTGCGATTGCCCGTTGGCGCGGCCCTCGCGAATCCACTGCCGCAACTGGTCCGCCGACACGGGGCCGTATTGTTTGCCGTCCGCTCCGATGATGTTGAACATGGTCTGGTTCTCCTCGCGGGCGACGCCCGCCGTGGTTGACGGCCCCTGATTAACCCGGGCCGGCCCGCCTGCACAGTATATTTTCCCGGGTGAATTATAGCGGCCCACGCGACCGCTCGTGGTCATGCCCGACAAAAAGGCCGCCCACCAGCACGGCGGGCGGCCCGGTAATTTCGTCCGTTTCAGGCGGCCACCAACTGGCCGGCAGCCTGCGCGCGGGGGGTTCCGACCGCCGCATCGCCGAGGAACAGGGGGCGCATGTGCCGCTCGAAAATGTTCTCGGTGACCTGCCTGGCCACGATGGTCTCGTTGGCCTTGAGCAAGTCCGTGTAACGCGCCCCCGCTTTCGCCGCAAGCTTGAAGGCCACATGCAGCAACTGCCGGATGTGCGGGTTGAATTGCGGATGTCCGGGGACGTGCCGGATGGCACTGGCCAGTTGCGGGCCGGCCCAGGTGCTGACCACGGAAGCGGGCGGCAGCTTCGCGCGGTCAATGTCAATCACGCTGGCGTAGGGGGCGCACAGTTCGTCCACATGCTCCAGGGCGTAGGCATAGATTTCCCGGGCGAGCTTGAGACCATCGCCGCCGGCTTCGGCCAGACCGATCAGTTCCTCCAGCCAGGTGGTGCCCGCCGTCTTGAGATGCAGCCCGGCTCCCGTGCGCGCCAACGCCCGGCGGATGATGGGATAAAGGCTGAACTTGTCGCTGCCGCTGTGGACGCTCAACTTGAGGCTCGCTGGCAGCCCGTATTGCTTCACCGCGTGGGCAATGACCGCGAGGTCGTCGTTGAACTCGCGCTCAAACTGCGCCAGGTCGCCGACGTAATCCACGCCCTTGTTGAACCGGCCGGTGAACTTGGGCGCGATGGTTTGCACGCGCACCTTTTCGTCCGCCAGCGCGACAAGAATGATGAGCAGTTCCGGCGGGGTTTGCGGCGCGTCGGTTTCGTCCATCGAAACTTCGGCGATGATATTCCCCTCCCCCTTCCGGGCGCAGATGTGGCGGTAGATCTTCCCCGCGTCCTGGACGGCGAGCAGATACTTGGCGGCAACGCGTTCGACGTCCGCCCGGGTGGTGGTGAACGGCTGGCCCACGCCGGGAATCGTGACGGTGCCGATCAATTCCGGATGCCGGTCCACAAACGCCGTGACGTCCGCGGGACTGGCGGGTTTGCCGATCGAGTCGGCCACGTCAATGGTGAAAAAATCCGAGCACGGCAGGAACCGGTCCACGGTTTCCAGCCGGATGTGGTCGGCGTCCACATGCCAGGCGTGTTCCCAGCCCAGAACCTTGACCGCAGCCTGGGCGGCAGCGAACACGCTTTGCGGCTCCGAGCCGATAAAAGTGTGCTCGCGGTTGGATTTGTTCCAGACCGGCACGACGAGCACGCCCTGGGCGGCAAGCATCTGGAAGGCGCGGAGCTGGGCTTTGGCCTGGTGGGCGAAGCGGTCGCCCACGCCGAAGGAGAAACGTTCGATGGCAAGCATGATTATTTCGGGTTGGGGTTGCGGGACAAAGGCGTCAAGGCTGCCGGAGCACCTGGCAATCCATCAATTTCACGTCGGCCTCGATGACCGTGTCGTCACGGGTGATACCCCGGAACACGGAGTTGTGGATGCGCACGCCGCTGATTTCAGCGGACGGAAAGCCCTGCACGTCCAGCACGCGCCGGGCCTTGTCCACCACCAGGTTTTCGATGACCAGGTTCCGCACGACGGGCCGGTGGTCGCCGTTGGGGCCTTCCTCATAGACGAAGTCAATTTGGAGCGCCGCATCGGCCACGGTGCCGACCCTCACGTTGCGCACAAAGATGTTCTCCATTACGCCGCCCCGCGCGGCATTCGACTTGAAGCGGATCGCGCGGTCCAGTTCCGGGCTGTCCATCACGCAGTCCTCGACGAAGATGTTGCGCGCGCCGCCGGAGATTTCGCTGCCGAGGGTGACACCGCCGTGGCCGCGTTTCATCTGGCAGCGGCGCACGAGGATGTTTTCGGACGGCACGCCGATGCGCCGACCGTCGTTGTTGCGGCCGGACTTGATGGCGATGCAGTCGTCGCCGGTGTCAAAGATCGTGTCCTCGATGAGCACGTCGCGGCAGGATTCGGGGTTGCAGCCGTCGTTGTTCGGGCCGTGCGAGAAGATGTTCACCCGGCGCACGATGACGTTGGTGCAGAGGACGGGGTTGATTTCCCACATGGGCGAGCGGCGGATGTGGACGCCTTCAATCAGGACGTTGCGGCAGCGGTAGGGCTGGATGAAGGGCGGGCGCAGGTAATCGCCGTCGCCGAACCGGCGCTGGTCCACCGGCACGTTGTCGTTGACCATCTGGTTGAGCCGGTCACGGGCGGCCTTTTGGGTGGGGGTGCCCGGCGGATTCAAATCTTTGCCCTTCCAGCGGCCTTTCCACGGCCACCAGTTCGTCATGTCGGCCTGGCCGTCGAGCGTGCCCTCGCCGGTGATGGCGATGTGCTCGGCGTCAATGGCGTAGATGAGCGGGGAATAATTCCAGCATTCCATGCCCTCCCAGCGGGTGAACACGGCGGGCAGATACGCGTTCGGGTCCGTTTTGAACTTGAGCGTCGCGCCATGTTCGAGGTGCAGGTTGATCCGGCTCTTGAGGTGAATCGGCCCCGTCAGAAATTCGCCGGGCGGCACGATGACGCGCCCGCCGCCGGCCTTGACCGCCGCCGCGATGGCTTTGGCAATCGCCTCGCTGGAGTCGGTTTTGCCGTCCGCCGCCGCGCCGAAATCCACGATGGAGAATTCATGCCCGGGAATCAGCGGGGCGTGGATGCGGCGGAGAATTTCCGGCATCTGCGCCCATTCTTTGGCCACGGATGGCCGGGCGGCGGGGTTCTGGATGTCGTGCGTGGCGGTCATCGGCAGACCCAGCAGCTTCTGCAATTCGATGCCGGCGAGGATGAACGGGCCGACGCCTTTGAGGTCATTGTCCACCACCGGCTCACGCAGATAATACTCGTAGGAGCCATCACGGCCGAAGCCCAGCCCGGCCACCGAGCAGCAGCGCGTCAATGAAATCAAACCCGCGCCGTCCGACCGGATGAATTCGTCGAGGATGCCTTGGTAGCCCTTGAGAATGGCGGGGACGTAATCGCGGGACAGGTGGCCGTGATTCACCGCTTTGGCCATCGCATACACGAACATCGCGCTGCAGGTGGCCTCCCGGTAGTTGCCCTTGCGCGTGCCCTGGTCCAGCACCTGCCACCACACGCCGGTTTCGGGGTCCTGCCAGCGCACGATGCCGGCGGCGGTCTTTTGGATGAGGGCGATGATCTCCGCGCGGCCCGGATGGTCCTTCGGCAGGAAATCGAGCGTATCCACCTGCGCCATCGCCCACCAGCCCACGGCGCGACCCCAGAAGTTCGAGGAGAGGCCGGTGACGGGGTTGGCCCAGTCCTGTGCGCGTTTCTCGTCCCACGCGTGGTAATACAGGCCTGTCTTGGCATCGTAAGCCGCCTTGTCCATCAGGCGGAACTGCTTCACCACGTCGTCAAAGTCGGCGGCGGGGCCGTGGAAATCTCGGGTGTATTCGGCGTAGAACGGCGCGCCCATGAACAGGCCATCCAGCCACATCTGCCAGGGGTAACGCTGCTTGTGCCAGAAGCCGCCTTCGCTCGTGCGCGGGTGTTCGGCCAGTTGTCGGCGCAGGAGGTCGGCGCACTTCCTGTAACGCTCCTCCTGCGTCAGCCGGTATAACGCAAGGACGGTTTTGCCGGGGGCGATGTTGTCAATGTTGTAGTCCTCGATCTTGAAACCCTGGATGTCGCCGTCCGGCTTGATGAACGAGCCGATGGCATCCTTGCTGAACTCAATGTAACCGGGCGTTGGCACCACTTCGTTCAACTTCACCAACGACAGCGTGAACAGGCCCGCAGTGTAGTCCCACTTGACCCGCCGCCCTTCGCGCCACGCCAGCCGGTCGCCCAGCCGCAGGGTTTCGGAGTCGGCCAGGCGAACCGACCATTGCAAAGGCGTGGCTCCGTTGAATTCCCGGGGCAGGCGGGCGGAGGCCGGCGCCGCCGCGCGGCAGGCGGTGAGGGACAGCAACACCGCCGCAGACAGCGCAACCCCTGACCCGATGATGACTGGAAACTTCATGGTGAACCGGAGAAGTTGGTTTATTCAAAAATGCGGCTTTGACTGGGGTCTGTCGAGCAGCCGGGCTGGCGGAATTGCGTCTTTCACCCGGAAAAAAGTGCCCCGCGCTCAGGGTTTGGGCCGCCAGTCCTCACGGGCGGCCAGCACCCGGTTCACGTCACGCCACGGCGCGGCCTCCTCCGCGCTCAACTGCCGCGCGGCGGGATGCCGCTGCGCGGCATCCAAAGGTCCGCCTTCCAAATCGGTCGAGCCATGCTCCCAAAAACGCAGCCGAGCGGTGTCGTTGCCGGTGATGAGCCAGCCCGCCGCCGGAACGTGCGGCCCCATCCGGCAGTCAATGAACGCCACCGCGCTGTCGGGAAACCGGCCCGTGTCAATCCGCGCCAGCCAGTTGCGCTTCACGTTGGGTGTCGCCGTCAGCCGGCAGTTCAGGAAGATGAAGCCGAAGCGGTCCGCCGGATTGCGCGACGTGATGTAATAACCGTCATTTACCGCCTTCAATTCGCAGTTCTCGAACACCGTCGTCCCGTGGCCCCAGATGAAATCCACGTCGCCCTCGATGTAACAATCCGCGACATACACCCGGCCATTGAGCAGCAGGGTGTCCTGTAAACTGTAAAAATCACAGTTGCGGATGACGCACCGTTCGCCCTCCAGCCGCAATGCCTCCGCCTGCGAACCGCCCTTGGGCGTGGTATTGCGGACCGTAAGGTTTTCAATCGTGATGTCATCCGCGTCCACGCTGAGCAAGGGGCGCTGCATCCGTCCGGGGTTCATCCGGTCATTGTTGCGTCCGGCCACTACGGTTTGCTTCCGGTCCTCGCCCACCAGTCGCAGCCGGTTGCGGCCCGGGCCGATGTAGGTGATGCCGTCGTAAGCGCCGTTGCGGACGTAAATCTCGAACGGCGTGTAGTTGTCCTCCGGGAGGTAATCCACCGCGCCCTGCAAAGTGCAGAAGTCGCCCCGGCTGTCGGGCGCCACCTCGACCCGCGTCCGACCCCGCGCCAGCGCCGCCCGCGTGGTGAACCGCCATTGGCCGTTGGTCACGCCGGCAAACTCCCCCGCCTCGGAGTGGAAAACGCCCGGCTCGATGAGCACCGCGTATTCCGTCTCCGGCTCCAGCGCGCCCGTCCGCAATTCCATCGTTGCCCAATTCCCGGCGAGACGAAACGGCTCGTAGCGCAACCACTTCGTGCCGTAACGATTGGTCGGCTGCGGATCGGCAACGTCCAGGCGGGCCGCCTCCGCGCCATCGCGCACCCGCACCACGCGCACAAGGCCGTTGGAGCCAAGGCTCACCGGCCCCGTGAACTCGATTCCCAACGGCACGTCGGCGCAAATCGAAACAGCGCCGGGCGGCGGGGACAATCGCACCGCCTGCGGCCCCCCGGTGGCCCCCGGCGGCAACGCCAGCGCCACGAGCAAAACCGGCATCCAACCGCCGATGCGCCCCACCGATTGCGATTTTTGGATTACGGATTTCATATCAGCCCTCCTGGAACACCCGCTTCAAATACGCCACGTTCGCGCCAAAGTTACGCTTCACGTTGCGCGGGTCGTTCGCATCGCGCGAACGTTCGGCCACCAGCCAGCCGCGCCAGCCCATCGCGTCCAGCGTCCGCTTGATCTGCGGCAGGTCAATCTTCGAATCGTTCTCCAGCCACACGCCGTCCTCGTTGGTGCAATGAATCTGGCAGATGCGGTTCCGGCCCAGCCTGCGCAGCTCGGCGGAGACGTCGCGCCCGTGCTTCACCGCGTTGGCGAAGTTGAAATAAATCTTTATCCCGGGCGAATCCACGTCCTTCAACAACTTCACATCCTCCGCCGCCGACAACGACGTCTCCACGCCGATGACCACGCCCGCCTCCGCCGCAATCTTGCCGGCCAGCTTCAACCGCTCGACGATGGTCGGGCGCAACTCGGGATTCTTCTGCAAGTCGCCCTTCACGCCCAACGGCAGGAACGCGACCTTCACGCCCATTGCCTTCATCGTGTCCACGCAATCCTGAATCATGCGCGGCACCGTCGGCCGCTCCGCGAACGACTGCGCGAAGAACCCCGTCATCGCCAGCGAACAGATTTCCACCCGGTGCTCGCGGGCAGCGGCGAGAAACTGCTCGCGCACCCCGGGCTTCGCGAGCTGGTTGTCGAACGTTTCCCGCTCGCCGAGGCCGCCCATGTCCACCTCGACGCCATCCGCGCCCAGTTCCCGGGCCAGCGGGAACGCGCCCGGTTTCTGCCGTTTGAGGATCATCAGGTCGCTCACGCCAATTCGGTAACGCGGACCGGGGGACGACGGCGCCGCCGTCCGACAGGCAGGCAGCAGCGATAGCGCGGCCGACGCGAGCGTGGCCGCCCGAAGGAAGCCCCGACGACTCACCGTCGCCGTCGGCCGCCCGGAAGCGCCGGTCACCGGGACCGGCATTGACCTGGGTCCGGGAGACATCTCGGCAGTTTGCCGGTGGCGACGGCGGGGTGTCCACGCCCATCACGCCCCAATAACTTGCACTCTCGAACGCGCCCCCGAGACGGTGATGCGCCGGGGCGTTGCCGCCGGAGCCTCCCGGCCTTGCCCCGCGTTCCCGTGCCTGGTCTGGTGTAGCACACGGCCAGCGGGAGCAACATGGACAAAGCCGGACTTTGGTGGACAATAGCCCAGCCCCGAAAAACCGTTGTGCGGCATATTTATTGGATATTCGTTGGCCCGGTGGATACCCCCTTGCACGGCGTGACCGGATTCCAGCGGGATGTCGGCAACGTCACCAAAAGTCAGAGTGAGCACGGCGTTTTGCCCGTCGAGGCTGAAGAGGTCTTTCTGAATGGGCCGACCGTCGCGGACTCCGTGCGTTCCGGGGTCGCGGAACGACGGTGGGTGGCGTTTGGCCTGACCGATGCCGGAAAGCCGCTGGCCATTGCGTTCACCGTGCGCGGGTCGCTGATCCGCGTGATTACGGACACTTGCATTATTGAGCGAGGCCGTCCCCGACGCGGGGCGCGCGGCGTTCACGCCGCTTCGACTCACAAGGCCTCGGCGGGCAGGAGATTTTGGGGCCGCTGGGGAATTGGGACGGTGAAGCGGGCTGAAGCCCGCACCCCTCGCGCAATTCCGCAAGGATCAGTAGTGCGCGGCCCATGAGCCGCCGAGAAAGGAACCTGTATGCCGTTCGTTAAGCCTGCCCGCCCGGGAGACATTCGCCCCCGACACTGCACCGCCCGCAAGGTGGTGTTCCCCGATTTGAAGCCGACGCGCGCCGCTGTCCTGCTCCGCGTGCCGGAGTCTGCGATTGTCTCCGCCAAGCGATTGCGGCCCGAAAAGGCTTGCCGTATCAGTCCATGCTGTCGGCCTGGATTGTCGAGCGCGCGGCGGCGGAAGGTTAAAACAGCCTCCCCGCCCGCCCGCCGCCGCTGAGTTTGTTCCAGCCGATGAAGTGCCCTTGCGGCAGCAGCAGCAACCGGTCCTGGTGCGGCATCCATCCCGTAGTCCGCCAGCCGGCCCAGCGAGTTCAACCCTTGCAGGCGGAAGCAGACAAACTCCGCCTCCTCCGCGAGCAATGTTTCATTCAGTTCGCGCGGTTCGTGCGTGATGAACACCGATGGCAGCCCCACCTTGCGCCCGGTCTTCACCGCGGCCGGCAGTTCGGGCGGCACGGCGCGCAGGAATTCCCGCTTTGCCCGGCGGCGCGGTTTCACTACGTTGCGCGCGCCATGTTTGAAACGATCACCACCGCACTGACCACTGTGGACGCCAAATTGAAGCATCTGCGGAGGTTTCTTTGACGTCGCCACATTGAACCAACGGTTGGCGGAACTTGAGGCCCAGATGGCGGGCGAGACCTTCTGGAACAACCAGGAGGCCGCCCAGAAAGTCATCGGCGAGGCCAACGGCATTCGCGGCAAGGTCGAGCCGCTGGTCAAATTCGAGCGGCAGTTTGCCGACCTGCAGGTCATGCTCGAACTCGCCCAGGCCGAGCCGGCGGAGGCGCAGATGAAGTTGCAGGCCGAAATCGAGGCGGAACTCCGCGCCTTCCTCAAGGAACTCGAAGCCTTCGAACTGCGCGTCCTGCTCACCGGGCCGCATGACCGGAACAACTGCATCTTCACCATCAACGCCGGCGCGGGCGGCACCGAGGCGCAGGACTGGACCGAAATGCTCTCCCGCATGTATGGCCGCTGGTTCGACAGCCGGGGCTGGCAATGGGAGGTCACCGACGCCCTCCCGGGCGACGGTGCCGGTCTCAAGAGCGTCACCTTCCGGATCGAGGCCGAGAATGCCTACGGTTTTTGCAAGGCTGAACGCGGCGTCCACCGGCTCGTGCGCATTTCGCCGTTCGACGCCAACAAGCGCCGCCACACCAGCTTTGCCAGCGTGGACGTCGTGGCGGAACTCAGCGACCTGAACGAATCGGACATCGTCATCCCCAAGAGCGAAATCCAGCGCGACACCTTCCGCTCCGGCGGCAAGGGCGGGCAGAACGTGAACAAGGTCGAAACCGCCGTGCGCCTCACGCACATCCCGACCGGCCTCGTCGCCGCCTCGCAGGCGCAACGCAGCCAGGCGCAAAACGAGGCCACCGCGATGGCGATGCTGATTTCCAAGCTCTACGCCATGAAGCTCGACGCGGCCAAGAGCGAGATGGAGCGGTTTTACGGCGACAAGGGCAGCATCTCGTGGGGCAACCAGATTCGCAGCTACGTCTTCCAGCCCTACCGCATGGTCAAGGACCTCCGCACCGGCGAGCAGACGAGCGACGTGCAGGGCGTGATGGACGGCAACCTCGATCCGTTCGTCAATGCCTGGCTCCGTGCCGGCTGCCCGCTCAAACGGATGCAGGGGCTGAAGGAGGATGAGGAATAGCAGTTTGCATCCTGTCATGAACATCCTCGACACCATTGTTGAACAGAAACAGCGCGAGGTCGCCGCCCTGCCTGACCGCCGCATCGCCGCCGGGGACATCCGCGACGCCATGCTTGAACACGCGGAGCGGCGCGATTTTCTCGCCGCGCTGCGCTCGCCCCGCCGGGGCCGCGTCGCCTTGATCGCCGAGGTCAAGAAGGCCTCCCCGTCCGCCGGCGTCATCTGCAAGGATTTCGACCCCGTCCGCATTGCCATCGAATACGAGCGGGCGGGCGCAAGCTGTCTGTCCGTGCTGACCGACGAGTATTTTTTCCAGGGCGACCTGGAATACCTGCGCGACATCCGCGCCGCCGTGAAGCTGCCTTTGTTGCGGAAGGATTTCATCATTGATGAGCGCCAGATTCTCGAGGCCGCCGAGTGGGGCGCGGATGCCATCCTGTTGATTGTGGCGATTCTGGATGACGCCCGGCTCAGGCATTTCCACACCCTCGCCGCCGAGGCCGGACTGGCCGCGCTGGTGGAGGTTCATGACGAAACGGAACTCGACCGCGCCCTCGCCATTGGTGCGCCGCTCATCGGCGTGAACAACCGCGACCTCAAGACTTTCCAGGTGAGCCTGGGCACCACCGAGCGCATCGCGGCCCGGCTGCGCAACGCCCCGGACGCTCCAGACGGGGCGTTGCTCGTGTCGGAGAGCGGCATTCACACCCGCGCCGATGCCGAGCGGGTGGCCCGCTGCGGGGCCGGGGCCGTGCTGGTGGGCGAATCGCTCGTGCGCCAGGGCATTCCGAAAATCGCGGGCAAGGTGGAGGAACTCCTCGGTTGAACCGCGTGCAAGCCGCGCCCGCCCATTCCGGTCTCCCGTTGCCCGCCAATCTGGTGCCCGCGCTGCGTTCGATCCTCGATCCGGTCAACCTCGCCGAATTGTTTCCCCGCCCGGCCCCGCTGGAGGTGGAGTTGGGCAGCGGCGACGGCTCGTTTCTGATGGACTACGCGGCGGCGCACCCGGAGCGCAACTTCCTCGGCATCGAGCGCCTGCTGGGCCGCATCCGCAAGCTGGACCGCAAGGGGCGGCGCCGCGGGCTGGCCAACCTGCGCGGGCTCCGCATCGAGTCGGCCTACTTTCTGCACTACCTCCTGCCGCCGGCATCCGCCGGGGCGCTGCACATCTATTTTCCCGACCCGTGGCCGAAGCTCAAACACCGCCGCCACCGCCTCATCAACGAGCGGTTTCCCGCGCTGGCGCGGCGGGCGCTGGTCCCGGGCGGCGTGGTGTATCTGCGGACGGACGACGCGGATTACTTCGCCCAGATGCGGCAGGTGTTTGCGGCGGCGACCGAGTTTCGGGAAGTTCCCACCCCGCCCGAACTGCTCGCGTTCAAGACCGATTTTGAAACCGAGTTCAACGCGCAGGGCATCCCCACCCGGCACGTGGCCTATCAGTTTTGCGGTTGAAGTGGTGGCGGACGAAAAGAAAACGCCGCCGGGATGGCCCGGCGGCGCGTGTGGAAATGGCTCTGATCAATAAGCCGCCTGCGCGCCCTTGATGTTCTTCTTCTTCATCCAGGGCATCATGGCGCGGAGCTTGGCCCCGGTCTTCTCGATGGGGTGGTTTTCACCCTTTTTGAGCAGCGCGTGGTAGCGCTTGTAGCCGGTCTGGTATTCCTTGATCCACTCGCGGGCGAACTTGCCGGTCTGGATGTCCTTGAGCGCCGCCTTCATGCGCTTTTTCACGCTGGCGTCAATGATCCTGGGGCCGACGCTCACGTCGCCCCACTTGGCGGTCTCGGAAATCGAGAAGCGCATGCCGCTGATGCCGGATTCGTTCATGAGGTCCACGATGAGCTTCAACTCGTGCAGGCACTCGAAGTAGGCCATCTCGGGCGAGTAACCGGCCTCGACCAGCGTCTCGAAACCGGCCTGCACCAGCGCGCTGCAACCGCCGCACAGCACGGTCTGTTCGCCGAACAAGTCGGTCTCGGTCTCCTCTTTGAAGTTTGTTTCGATGACGCCGGCGCGGGTGCCGCCAATGCCTTTGGCCCAGGCGAGGGCGATCTTTTTCGCGTCCTTGCCGGGGTTTTGATACACGGCGATGAGGCTGGGCACGCCTTTGCCCTCGGTGTATTGGCGGCGCACGATGTGGCCGGGGCCTTTGGGCGCGACCATGATGACGTTCACGTTCTGCGGCGGCACGATGGTTTTGAAGTGGATCGAAAACCCGTGGCTGAAGAGGAGCGTCTTGCCCTGGGTGAGATTGGGCGCGATGTCACGCTGATACACCGCCGCCTGTTTGGTGTCGGGCAGGGCGACCATGATAACGTCGGCGCGGCGGACGGCCTCGGCGGTGGGGACGACTTCGAATCCTTTTTCGCGGGCGACGGCGATGGATTTGCTGCCCTCGTAAAGGCCGATGATGACCTTGAGGCCGCTGTCCTTGAGGTTGAGCGCGTGGGCGTGGCCCTGCGAACCAAAGCCGAGCACGGCGAGGGTTTTGTTCTTCAACACGCCGAGATCGGCGTCCTTGTCGGTATAGACTTTTGCCATAAATGAAACTTCGTGATGGAAACAGGGTTGCGCCCGGTCGTTTTCAGTTGCGGGGCAGGGCGACTTTGCCGGTGCGGGTGATGTCGAGCACGCCGAAATCCTTCATCAGGTCAATGAACTTTTCGATTTTTGACTCGCCGCCGGTGATTTCGATGGTGAGCGTCTGCGGCTGCACGTCCACGACCTTGGCGCGGAACAATTCAGCCATCTGGGCGACCTCGGCGCGGTTGTTTTTGCCGGTCTTCACCTTCACGAGCACCAGTTCGCGGTCCACATATTCGCCGTCGCGGAAGTCGCGGACCTCGATGACGTTCACCAGTTTCTTGAGCTGCTTGACGATCTGTTCGACGGTGGCGTCGTCGCCGACCGTGACGATGGTCATGCGGGAGAATTTCGGGTCCTGAGTGGGGCCGACGTTGAGGGTTTCAATGTTGTAGCCGCGGCCGCTGAAGAGGCCGGCCACACGGGTCAGCACGCCAAACTTGTTTTCCACGAGGACGGAGACGGTGTGTCGCATAGTTCTTTTCCCGGCAACGGGAGGCGGAGACTAGAGGCGCGGCCACCACCGGTCAAACCGCATTTTGGCCGGTTTTCGCGGGTTTTCGCGGCTTCCGCCCCAATTCGCGGGCAATGCAGCGGTGCGCGGCGGGGAAAGCGAGGCGGGCCAGTTGCGCGGGCGTCCGCCAGACGCCGGCGGGCGGGCGGCCCGTGAACTCCACGCGGTGCGCCTCGGCCACGATGCGGTAACGCGTGATGGCGTGCTTCACGGTGACGAGCGGGGTCAGGCGCACGGGTGCGCGGCCCAACCACCGGCGGGCGGCGGCGGCGGCCGGGGTGTCGGCTTCCACTTCCACGTTCGGAAATTCCCACAAGTGCGCGTTGACGACGCCCGCCGGACGCTGCCGCACCAGAAACTTCCCCCCGCGCTCCAGCACCAACACGACGAACCGCCGGGCGGTGACGGCGGCACGGGCCGGGCGGCGCGGCAACGCCGTCTCCCGCCCCAAGCGCCGCGCCGCGCACAGGCGAGCGAGCGGACAGGCCGGGCAATCCGGCGAACGCGGCGTGCAAACGAGCGCGCCCAGTTCCATCAGCGACTGGTTGAGCGCGGAACAGGGGTGGGGCGTTCCGGATTTGGGGTTTCGGGTTTCGGATTTGGCGTCTGGCGGCGGGAGACGGGCAGCGTGGGCGACCAGTTCACCGGCCAGGTGCCAGAGGCGGGCATTGGTTGGCTTCCCGCGCGGGTCATCGGCGATGCCGTGAAGGCGGGTCAGCACGCGGATGACGTTGCCATCGAGAATCGGCGCGGGCTGGTTGAAGGCGATGCTGGCAATGGCCCCGGCGGTGTAACGGCCAATGCCGGGCAACTCGAGAATCGCGGCGAAGTCCCGCGGAAAAACGCCGCCATGCCGGGCCAGAATGACTTGCGCGGCGCGCTGCAAATTGCGGACGCGGGAGTAGTAACCCAGGCCCTCCCAGAGTTTGTGCAGTTGCGCGGGCTTCGCGCGGGCCAGCGCGGCCACGTCTGGCAAGACGCGCATCCAGCGTTCCCAATACGGGACGACGGTTTTGACCTGGGTCTGCTGGAGCATGATTTCGGAAACCCAGATGGCGTAGGGGTCGCGCGTGCGGCGCCACGGCAAATCGCGGGCGTGTTCGGCGAACCACGTGAGCAGCCGGGGCGCAACCTGGCGCGGCGTGGGGGGCGCGGGCGTTCGGGGCGAAGCCATGAGCGCGCGGATGATTCGCGGGGCGGCCGCGGAACGGAAGGAAAAGTTGCGCCAGCCGATGCGGGCATCCTTGGGTTGGGCCGCCCCGGACATCGGGGGCGCCCGGTGTTCAGGCCGCTTCCTCCACCAAACACCGGCAGACAGCGGGGTTTTGGCACGCCCCGAAAATGCCGACGGTGAAACGGGCCAAAGCCCGCGCCCCGGGTCCGCGTGGACGGCATGGTGCGGCTCCGATGTTGAGCCGGGAAGTTCCGCGCGCGCGGTTGCTCCGCGCGCGGTTGCCGCTATACACCGCGCGCCCTTCCTGTTAAGGTGGCGGCATTATGCCTAGCGATGACATTTTGTTGGAAGCCGAAGAGAAGATGATGAAGACCGAGGAGGTCGTGGTCCGCGATTTCGCCGGGGTCCGCACCAGCAAGGCCTCGCCCGCGCTGGTCGAGAACATTCAGGCCGAGGTGTATGGCTCGATGATGCGGATCCGGGAGCTGGCCAGCATCACCACGCCGGAACCCCGCATGCTGGCCATCACGCCGTGGGACGCCGGCTCGCTGCATCCCATCGAAAAGGCGATTCAAAAAGCCAACATCGGGATGAACCCGGCCATCCACGGGAAAGTCATCCGCCTCATCCTGCCGGAACTCAGCGAGGAGCGCCGCCAGGAATTCGTGAAGCTCGCCCGCAAAATGGCCGAGGAAGGCCGGGTGGCCATCCGCCACGTGCGCCGCGACGCGATGGATGCGCTCAAGAAGGAGAAGGCGGCGGGGCAGATTCCCGAGGACGACGAAAAGCACGCCGAAAAGGAGCTGCAAAAGCTGACCGACGCCTACATCGCCAAGATTGACGCGCACCTCGCGCACAAGGAGAAGGAAATCATGACGGTGTGACGCGGGCGGGGGGCGGTTGGCGCCGCTTTCAGGCGGGCGCAGTTGGCTGGCAACCGCCGGCGGGATTCACTGGCCGTGCCCCCGAAGCTCCGCGGGCTGCCCGGCTTGCAGGGCAACCGTCAATCCCTCGCGGGCGGCGTCCACCTGGAGCGCCGCGCCGGCGCGGTTGACCAGTTCCCGGGCGTGCGCCACGAGTTCATCCACCTTCGCGTCGTCGTGGTCGGGATCGTGGTGGAAGAGGAAAAGCTGTTTCACGCCCGCCGCAAGGGCGATGCCCACCACGTCATCCACGCACCCGTGCCCCCAGCCGACGTGGCTTTGGTATTCGGCGGCGTCATATTGCGCGTCGAGAATGAGCACGTCCACGCCGCGCAAAAACTCGGTGAACTTGCGCGCCTCGCCGGCGGCGTAGGCGGCCTGACTGCCGGTGCCGGGCGCGGCGCGCGGGGGCTCGTTGTCGGGAAAGAAGGCGACCGAGCCGCCCGGCGTCGTCAGCCGATACCCCACGCAGATGCCGGGGTGGTTGGCGAAAAAGGCCGCCACCTGGACGGAGCCGATGGAAAATTCCAAATCCCGCAGCTCGTCAATTTCCACGTTGCTCGGCAATTCCTTGAGGCCGACGGGAAAATAGGGGCTTTCCATCTGGCTCGAGAGCACCTTGAACAAGCCGCTGCGCGCGCCCTCGTAGCCCAGGATGCGGATGCGGTTGTGCGGCCGGTAAAGCGGCTGGAAAAACGGCAGTCCCTGGATGTGGTCCCAGTGGGTGTGGGACAGGAGCAGGTTCAAGGTCAGCGGCCGGCCGCCGAATTCCGCGTCCAGCTCGCGCCCGAGCGGGCGCAGGCCGGTGCCGGCGTCGAGAATGATGATGTCCGCGCCGCTGCGGACCTCGACGCACGAGGTGTTGCCGCCGTAACGGGCGGTGGCCGGGCCGGGCGTGGCGATCGAGCCGCGCACCCCCCAGAAGCGGATGCGCGTTTCGCCCGCGTTGGCGCCGGGGGCGGCGGGCGGGGTGGGCGGCGCCGCCGCCGGCCGGTCCGTTCCGGCCAGTTGCTTCAACCGGTCCGCGAACTCCGCGAGGTCAAAGGGCTTGACCAGGTATTCGTCCGCCCCGGCTTCGAGGGCGGCCTTGCGGTCGCTCTCGTAGGCGCGGCCCGTGGTGACAAGGATGCGGATGCCCTGAAGCGGCGGTTCGCCGCGCACGGTGCGGCAAACCTGGAAGCCGTTGCCGCGCGGCATGAGCAGGTCGCAAATGATGACGCGGGGGCGGTGTTCGCGGGCGAGTTCCAGGCCGCGTTCGCCGGAATCGGCGTCCCACGTTTGCCAGCCCTCCGCCCGCAGCGTTTCAACCATCAAACGGCGCATGTCGGCGTCGTCGTCAATGATCAGGGCGGTGTGCATGGTCGGCGACGCGGCGGGGCGCGATCAGGTGCCGCGGGTGCTGACGACGCGGTTGCCGTCGCCCAGCACCACGACCCTGGGTTTCCACGCCTTGGCCTTGCGGGCGTCCAACTGGCAATAGCTCATGATGGTCAACCGGTCGCCCACCTGGCCGAGCCGGGCGACGGCGCCATTGAGGATGATTTTGCGCGAGCCGCGCGGGGCGGGGATGGCGTAGGTCTCGAACCGCGCGCCGTTGGCCATGTTGCCGCAGAGGATTTTCTCGAAGGGCAGCAGTCCGCACTGGTCCATGAGGTCCTGGTCAATGCCGAGGCTGCCCTCGTAGTTCAGGCTGCCGTCTGTGACGATGGCCCGGTGGAGTTTGGATTTGAGCAGCGTGAGTTGCACCGTTGGCCCAATCTACCGGGTGCGGGCGGGGATTCAACCCCGGCGTTGACCGGGGAGGGAGCGGCTTTCCGCGGCAAAATCACAGTCCCGTCGGATGGTCCACAAATGTCCACGGCACGTGGAACTTGCGGGCCAGGGCCGCCGCGAGCGCCTTCACGCCGAACGTCTCCGTCGCGTAATGCCCGGCGTAAAGCACGTTGACGCCCAACTCCTCGGCCAGGGCGAACGACCAGTGCGGCCCTTCGCCGGTGATGAACGTGTCCACGCCCTCGGCGAACGCCCGCTTCACCTCGCTCCCCGCGCCACCCGTCACCACCCCGATTCGGCGGCACTCCCCCGGCCCGCCGGGAATGACCTCGACCCGGCCGCCCACCGCGCCGGCCAGGCGCAGCGCCAGTTCATCGCGGCGGATTCGCGTCGCCGTCCGCCAGCCGAGGGGCGTGCCCTCGCGCACGAAGAACGGCTGGAGCGCGCGAAAGCCCAGCGCCGCGCAGAGCCGCGCGTTGTTGCCGAGCCGCGGGTGGGCGTCGAGCGGCAGGTGCGCGCTGTAGATGGCGAGATTGTTTTCGATCAGCAGCCGCATCAGCGCGTAATGCGTGCCCGTCCACGGCTGGCGCGGACTCCAGAACAGGCCGTGATGCACCACCAGCAGGTCCGCGCCGGCGGCGATGGCTTTGCGGGCCGTGGCGGGCGAGGCGTCCACGGTGGCGGCGATTTTGGAAACGGTGCCCCGGTTTTCCACCTGCAGGCCATTCACCGCGCCGGGATAGTCGGTGATGGCGTGAATGCGCAGCACCGAATCGCAATGCTTGACGAGGCGGGCAAGAGGAACGCTGGCCATGCGGGGGAGCAAAGCAGAACGGGCGTAGTTTGTCAGGCGTGGAATGCCCGGCAAAGGCCGGCCGGGCGCATCTCACTTTCTTGCAAGTCCGTTTCATAAGTGTGCGGTGGTAGCGTCGGCAATCCTTGGCTGACGTGGAGCCGGGCTTCCCAGCCCGGCGGAAAGCAACGCCCGCCCGCACGGGGCGCTCGGCAAGTTCATGTCGCCCGCCCGGAGCCACGCTCATTCCGGGCGGCAAGGATGCCGCCCTCTACGGCAGGCAGGATGCCTGCCGCCACCGCCTGCAATAAACTGAGATGCGCCCAGGCCGTCCGTTCCGTTTCAGAGGCTGGTCTTGAGCCAGCGCTCGAAATCGCGGCGGTTGATGAGGTCGAGGATTTCCAACTGGCCGGCGGCGGGTTTGAACAGCAGCCGATAGTCGCCCGCGACGCGGACGCGGCCAATCTCGTGCCGGAGGCGGAGGCGGCGCATGCCGGCAAAGGCCGCCGGTTCGCCCGCCGCCAGCCGCCCGATCAAATTGAGCGCCGCGCGGGCCACATGGTCGGGCAGCCGGGCCAGGGTGGCGGCGAATTTCTCGGGAAAGACCGGCAGGCGCGGCGGCTGGAGGGCGGTGGCTTCCTCGCCCAGCAGGGCTTCCTCTTCGCGGTCCGGTTCGGCGGTGGCGCCGGGCGTGATGTCGGCGGGGACGGCTTGTTTGCGCAGTTCGTCGGCTTCCGCGAGGACGGCCCCGAGTTCGCGGCGCAGGGCGTTGCGTTCAGCGTGCCGTTCCTTGAGGGACTCCTTCAAGTCTTCCAGCCGTTTGCGCAGGGTGGCGAGTTCGGCGTTGTTGGCGGGCGGGGCGGAAGGCGAACTGGCCGGAGTGGAACTGGCGGCGCGGGTGCGGCCGAGGCGTTCCTGCCGTTCGAGTTGGGCGCGGGTTTCGGCGAGTTGGTGGCGGAGCCGGGCGGTTTCGGCAGCGGCCAGTTCCATTTGCCGGCGGGCGGCGTTGAGGTCGGCGCGGGTGGCTTCATCCAGTTCGTCGGGCAGTTCGAGGCGGCGGTCAAGGACCCATTCGGCGGGGTCCTCGGGCGGGAGGTCGAGTCGGTCGCGGACTTTGAAGATGTAGTCGAAGAGGGTTTCCGCGTCGAGGGGCCGGGCAGTGATGGCGGCGGCGCGGGCGAGCAACGCGCCGAGGGCGGGACATTGGCGGCCGGTGAGGGCGTGGACGACGTCCATGATTTGAAAGTGTTCGGGGTCTTCGAGCTGGGCGCGGGCGATGCGCTCGAGGTGTTCGAGCCATTGCTGCGGTTGGTTCTCCAGCAGCAGCAAGCGGGCATCGGCGGGCAGGTCGGGGTGCTCGGCGGTCATGCCGCGCAAGGCGACGAGGCGTTCGACGAGGTCGCGCTGGCCATGCTCGACGGCTTCGAAGAGGCAGTAGTCCCAGGCGTTTTCGAGGTCGGGCCGCCAGCCGACTTTGGCCCACGCGGCGAGGAGGGCGTCGGTTTGCTGGAAGGTGGCAAGGCGTTCGAGGAGGAGGCGCTGGAGCGGGGGTGCGAGGAGTTCGATGCGCAGGCGGGTGAGTTTGGGGCCGCGCAGGTTGTGGAGCTTGTCCTCGGTGAGGAAGGGTTCGGGCAGTTCATCGAGTTCCTCGGTGGTGACGCCGGCCACGTCGGTGGAGTGATGGAGCCGTTCCTGGTCTTTTTCGAAGCAGCACTTCTTGTATTTTTTCCCGCTGCCGCAGGGGCAGGGATCGTTGCGGCCCACTTTGGTGACGGCGCGGCGGAGGGGGCCGCTGGCGGAAAGCACGCGATCGGCCTGCTCGGGCAGGAACGCGAGCGGGTCGGTCTGGGGTTCCTCGATGAAGTAGCGCAAGACGGTGGCGATTACGTCGGGCGGCGGGGGCGCAATCTGGTTTTCCAGCACGGTGCGCAGGCCCTGGTTGCCCGTGACGTGGGCCAGCGCGAAGAGCGGCAGCAGACCCTCCGGGGAGCGAAATTCGGCGCGGGCGAGCTGCCGGGCCTTGGGGATGAGGCCGGGCGGCAGTTCCCGCACGGGTTCACGGTTGCGGCACAGCCAGCCGGCGATGAGCAGCACGCTGCCCTCGCGTTCCCAGCCCATGAGGTCGGTGTCCACAGCAGCAAGCAACGCCTCCACCACATCGCCCTGGGCGTGCATCGCCACAGCGGGCACAGCGTCAAGGCTGCGGATGAGCGGGAGGACGCGGGGCAGGTGGCACGCGGCCAGCGGGCGTCGGCCGGCGAGCATCGCCAACACGAGCGCCGTTAACGCGGCCTCGTCCGCGGCGGCGGCCAGTTCCCCGATCAGCGCGTCCAGTTCCGCCTCCGAGGGCGGCAGATGGGCGGCGAGCGCGCGGATTTCCCCGCGGGTGAGACGGGTGTGCCGAAGCCGGTGGAGCAGTTCGGGAGGCATGGAAGGGAATTCAGGTTGAAACGCGGATGGCGGGGTGCCGCAAACGGGCGCTTGTCCCGGCTCGCAACGGTCAGTCGCTCATCGCCTCATCCTGACATGGCTGTGCGCGCGACGAAAGGCGGGACTTTCCAGGGCGCGCCGAAACCCAGCGCGGCAAATGGGGCCGACTGGGTGTGAGGCTGGAATAAACCCGAATTCCGAAGCGCGAAATTTTATCGGTGCGCGGCGTCCCAAGGGAGCGCGGCGTTCACGCCGCTTCACCGTCCGAAAGATTTTGTGCGTTCGGCTGACCGCAGCGCGGCGCAGGTTGAAGCGGCCTCAAGGCCGCGCTCCTGCCGCGTCGCGGGGTTCAACTCCGGTATTCGGGATAAACGCAACGCGGGGGGCGGGACCGTCGAATTGTGGCCTGGTTCACAAGCGGTTTCGCGCCCATTGCCCGGCCCGTTGTCCACGCACGGGTTTGTGCCAACCCCGCCACCACCCGCTCCAGACTGAAGTGCGGTGCTGCCAGGCTATCCGCCACGAAAAGCACCGTTTCAGACCAGGAAACCCACCGTCAGCAAACTGTCACCCACCCCGCGCAAGGATTGGGGAACTGCCGACCAGGAACCGGATGGGTCAGCGCACACTGCCATCGCCCCGCCCGTTCCACCACGCGTTGTTCGGCGTGCCTCCCGACTTGCGGCCATCCAGCGTCTCGGGCGTCAACGCCTCGGCGTGACCGTCCACGAGCACGACATTTACCCGGCCCCCGTTGCGGGCCGCCGGGGTGGCGCGATGGACGTCGGAGTTGTCATTCCCGCCCTCATAATAGGCGTTTCCGGGGCCGGGTGCGGCGCTGGTCCGGCGGCTGCCGCGCGATCCAAGGTCCACCGAACCCAGCGGCGGATCCAGGGTGTAAACGCCGGAGCCGTTGACGCCGTAGGGATTGGCGGCGTTGCCCTGGCGGGTGCCCTTGGTGTCGCCGAGCAGCACGGTTTGGTCGGTGCGCGCGATGGACGTGTCGCGCGCATGGAACGGCGGGATGCCGCCCGGCTGGCGGGTGTTGCCGAGGTATTGGTAGTTGTAGCCATAGCCGCCGTAATAGACCGTGACGCCGGGAATTTCGACGCCCCCGGGCGCGGTGTGCGCGAAGGGTTTGTTCATTAACGGCTCCTCCTCCGGGGTCAGGTTGGGGCTGAGATACACCTTGGTGGTCTGCTGATAGGGGAACAACAAATCCGCCCACCGGATGCGCGCCTGTCCCGCCACCGCCGGGAGCGAATGACCGGGAAACCGGCCTTCCTGATCCCCCAGGTAGAGATGCATTCCCAGGCCGAGCTGGCGGAGGTTGCTCAAGCTGGAAATGCCCTTCGCCTTGGTTTTGGCCTTGCCGAGCGCGGGCAGCAGCAGGGCCGCCAGAATTGCGATGATGGCGATGACCACCAACAGCTCGATGAGGGTGAAGGCCCGGTTCATCCGGCACGGGGCCGGCCAGTTCGCGCGCAGAACGTCATGACGCATGGGCGAAGCCTGCCCGAAGCCCGGCCCTGCCGCTGCCGGTGGGTTGCGAATTGTTGATGGCGCGTTGCGCCGGCTCGCCCGGTCTATGGCACCCAGCGGGCGCGGTAGAAACGCTGCGGCTGGCCGACGGCGCCAGCGTCCAGATGATCAAAGAACCCGCCGGTGATGACGTTGGTCTTGAGCGCGGTCCACTGCCGCAGGTTGCCGCTGGCTTCGACGGCATACTTCGCCCCGGACTCGCCGGTGACACGGACGAGAAACTGCCCGGCAATTACTCCCAGCGGCTGCACAACCGCAGGCGTGGCGGGCGGCACCGGCGGCAGGGTGTCGGCGGTGAGCGTGAAATTGTCGAACAGCAGAAAATTGTCGCCCGCCTTGCCGGCAACGCGCGGCAGCCAGACGGCGGAGACGTCGCTGAAGGTGCGCGCGGCGTTGGTGGTGGTGACGGGCTTGTCGGCCACGATGCGGGTGGCGCCCAGCCAGGCGCTCCAGCGGTTGGCGGCGAAATTCATCTCCACGCGCAGGGTGTAGGCGGCGGAGTTGTTGAAGCCATAGCCCGTCTCGCGGAATGCGCCATCATCAAGCTGGTAGTAGATGCCGAGGTCGTGGTTGTCGAGGAGCAGCGAAAACAGCCGCTGCCCGGCAAGGTTGTAGGCGCTCCAGCGAAACTCGTCCCGGGGGCGGTTGCCGGTGGAATCGAACAACACCCAGTCCACGGTGAACGTGACGAGCGGGCGGTTGGTGGGGTTGAAGTTGACCGGGCGGTAGAGGAAATGCGCGCTCTGGTTGGTCGGCGCAAAGCCGATGTAGGCGGACTGGCGGAAGCCCGCGACGAAGTTGGTGACGATGCCGTTGCCGTTGGGGCCGACGCTGGTCCAGCCATCGCGTCCGGCCACGGGTTGATTCAGCGCGAAGCCCTGGCTGGCCTCGAACTGCGTGGTGTAAAGCGTGAGGGGCGCGCCAAACGAGGCGGGCAACGCGAGGAATACGCCCGCCACCATCAACCCCGCCACCCACCACCGCCTGGCCCGGTGTCGTTGCATGGGCGCAAAGGGTTCAGCGTTTTTCGTTCTGGCCGCGCGGCCCATTCGGCCCGTTGTTGAGGAGCCGGCCCGGCCCTTGCGCGGGGTTCGCGGGACGGGATTCCGGCGCGCTGAACTGCCGGATGGGCGCGTTGGCCGGCGGCGAAACGCGGGGCGCTTCGTAGGTCCGCGCAGGTGGTGTGTAGCTGGGCCGCTCGGGCGACGGAGCGGACGGGGCGCTGATCCGTGGCGCAACCGGTTCGGTGCGCACCGGCGGTGCCATCGGTTGCGGGCGCGGCGTGGCGGGTGCCGGCGTCATCGGCGGCGTGCGAATCACCGGCGAAGCGGGCGCGACGGGGGAACTCACAACCGGGGTTTGGTTCGGCGCGGGATTGAAGGCGCGCACGATGTTGGCCCGGGGGTGCTCCACCACGGGCGGCTGCCGGGCGGGTTCGACGCGGCCATTTTCCCACACGGAAAAACGGGGCGGCCCGCCGGCATTGACATTCGCGCTGGCGTTGGGCGTTGGCGACGGCGACGGCGTGACGGGCGCGCTGCGAACATTCGGGGCGGCGACGGGTGGCGGCGCAACCGCCTCAGCCGCCGCGCTGGAACCGCCGTTGAGCGGAATGTTCCAGGAACGGGGCGTGGCCGCACCGCCGCTGGCCGGCGCACCCGGACGGTCGTTGCGCGAGCCAATAATCACGACGCGGCCCGCGCGCGACTCCTCGCTGCGCACGGCGGGCGACGACGGCGCGGCATCCGGAGTCGGAGGGGCGGCGGGCGGCGCGCTGGCGACGGGCGCGGGCACGTCGCGCTCCGGCGACGGGCGGATCGGGCGGACCGTTTCGTTGCGGCCGGTCTCGGCGCGAACGGGCGCGGCGACGGGCGCGGGAGAGTTGTTCACCGTTTCGGCGCGAGGCGTGGCCGCGGGGGAAGTGTCACGGCCGCCACGAATGAGGTTGGCTTGATGAGGCGGCCGGTCGCCGCGCACGCCAGGAAGCTTGGGGGTGACGTCCGGGGCGGCGGCGGGCGTGCCCGCCGGGGACGCAATGGCGCCGCCGACGGAAATTTCATTCCGTCCCTCCGGAAGTTCTCCGCGCGAACCGCCCGCGACGGGCGTTCCGGCAATCACATTGCGCGTCACGTTCAACGTCCGGCCATCGGGCGATAGCTGCTCGTAACGGCCCCGGCCCGGCGTGCGGGCCGGCGCGGCGGCGGTTTCCTGCACGCGCACGCGCGGCACTTCCGAGCGGGTGACGGCTTCGACGCGGTCACGGCCAATGCCGTTGTTGATGATGACGTTGTTGTCGCCGGTAATGATGTTGTTGACGACAGTCGAGTGGTTGTAAATGCGCGGCGCTTCGTGGCGCGGCACACAGTAGCGGTCGTAGTGGCGGCCCCGGAAATGGTGGTAGGAAACAAAGGTGTAATGGCTGTAGCCCAGCCCGAAGCCGAAGCTGTAACCCACCGAACTGCCATAGTAACTGAAGCCAACCCCCGGCCGGTAATGCGCGCCCGGCGGCAGCGGTGCCCAGCCGCAGTAGGCGTCGGTGTAACGCCATGTGACCCACGATGGTCCCCACACCGTGTCCGGCCACCACACCCAGCCCCAGTGCGGATGCGTGAACCAGCGCCCGTAATGAAACGGCGCCCAGCCCCACGAGTAATCCGAATACCAATACCAGCCGTAATCCGTCCAGATCCAGCGACCGCCATGTTGATAGGGCCGCCAGCCAATCGTCGTCACCGCTACGGTGGGCCGCCAGCAACGGCCATAACCCTCGATGTCAATCCAGGTGCCATACGGCGACAACGAATCGTAAAAGTAATTCACCGTCACTTGGGCGGGCCGGCTCTCCTCGGGCAGGGGCGCGGGCGCAGCGGCTTCATTGGCCGTTGGTGCTGGCGCGGCCGCAGGCTGCTGCCAGACGTTTGAAGCCGGGGCGGAAGCCGCCGGGGACCAGACCGAAGTCGGCGGCGCGGGCGTCGCGGGCGCGGCGGCCACGGCACCTTGCAGGGAAGCTTCGCGAATCCGCTGATCGTGCTGGATCATCGCCGTCATCACCTCGGGGGCGATGCCGAGGTCGTTCAGATACACGAGTTCGTCCGCGCCCAGGTTGAAGGTGTGCAGCGAGTTGGTGACGTAGGCGAGCATGACCTCCGGCGCGAGACCGGCCTGCGCGAGCTTGACGATTTCCATCGCCGGCGCATTGAGGCGCAGGTTGGCGGGCGCGACCGGCTCCGGGTTCAGCACCCGGCCCACGGGCAGATTGGTGGCCACGGCGGGCGGAACGGCGGTCTCCACCGCGGCTGCCACCACCTGCGCCTCGGGGGCATTGGTGACGGGTGCGGAGCCGCCGATGGCGGCGGACGGTTCTTCCGCTGACGTCGAAGGGGCGCAACCGGCGAAGAGGGGAACGGTCAGGACCGCCACCAGCGCGAAAAGGTTCGTTTTCATAATGCCGTCCAATCCAAGGCAGTAGGTGCTGCCATCTGGGGGTTCGACTGGCCACCCCGGGCGGCTATTCAGGCGGGAAACAACGGCCCGAAGGGAACCCGGAGCGATTGCGGGAGAAAGGGTTGCGGAAATCCAGCCCCGGCCGCACCGGCGCGCGGTCATCCTTTTTTCGGCACCAACGCCTCGCAGGTGCGCTCGAAAATGTCCTCCGGCGTGCCTTCCGCCGAAACGCGCACCAGCAAGCCGCGCCGCGAATAATAATCCGCCAGCGGCGCGGTGCTGCGTTCGTAGGCTTCCATGCGGACGCGCACGGCCTCGGGACGGTCGTCCTCGCGTTGCACGAGGTTGCCGCCGCAATGGTCGCAGACGCCGGGCGTTTTCGAGGGGCGGGATTCGACGTGATAGACGGCTTTGCACTTCTCGCACGTCCGGCGGCCGCTGAGCCGGGACACAATCTTTTCAATGGGCAACTCGTAACTGATGACCGCATCAATCCCGGTCTTGTGCTCGGCGCAAATCCGGTCCAGCGCCTCCGCCTGCGCCACCGTGCGCGGGAAACCATCCAGCAGAAAGCCGCCCTGACACCGCAGGCAGCCGGCGCGCTCGCGGACGATTTGCAGCACCGTCGCGTCGGGCACCAGTTCGCCGCGCCGCATGAACTGCAACGCCTCGGTCAGCGCCGGACTGAGTTCGCCGCCGCCGCAACCGGACTTGGCCGCGCGGAAAACGTCACCCGTCGAAAGCTGGCAGGCTCCGAGCCGCTCATGAATCAACTCGGCTTGCGTGCCCTTGCCGACGCCGGGCGCGCCGAGCAGAACCAGGCGCAGCGGCCGTTGGGCGGGCGCGGGCGGAAGGCTGCAGCAGGCGGTGCCGCCCTTGAGCCAGGCAGCACGGTCATTGACTTCGTTCATGGCCGGATTCATGGCAACAGGCAATCACGGGTGCGCTTCTCAGGCCACACGCGGATTGCCGATTGCTGAACCGATTTTGGCCCGCTCACCTCGGCCAGACCGGTTCGTCGTCCCCGGTGAGCCGCGGCGCCAGCCAACCCCCCCGCGTCGCACTCGCCCTCGGGCGCATCTCAGTTTATTGCAGGCGGTGGCGGCAGGCATCCTGCCTGCCGTAGAGGGCGGCATCCTTGCCGCCCGGAATGAGCGTGGCTCCGGGCGGGCGACATGAACTTGCCGAGCG
>Ga0101944_10001046_pt1 | contig 65104 bp, 59 predicted proteins | sample DewCreD2012metaG_FD_75245 | JGI IMG/M metagenome (GOLD analysis project Ga0101944, IMG submission 75245) | Hot spring sediment bacterial and archeal communities from British Columbia, Canada, to study Microbial Dark Matter (Phase II) - Dewar... ...
CGCCGCGCCCTCGCTTCGGCAGCGAAAAATTTTTGCGGCTACAATTTGAAATAATCTCCAAAATTTGCTATCCTTATATTGTAAGTAAAGAAATATCAACCTCATAACTCTATACTATCAAAATTTGGATATTATGGCAACAATAGCTCAAAACATAAAGCGAATAAGGACAAAACAGGGATTGACACAAGACGACTTGGCGAAGAAGGCGGACATCAAATACTCAACCCTCACAAAAATTGAAGGTGGCGTTGTTACCAAGCCGAGCGTTCAAACTATTGTAAAAATTGCCAAGTCGCTTGGTGTTTCTGTTGAAGATTTGCTAAAATAAAGGTAGCCAATTTTTGATAGCCCTTGTTAGAAATTTATAAAAGGTGTAATATAAAAGTATGAAATTTATAAAAGGTGTAATATAAAAGTATGGAATTTATCAAGAAAAATATAACTTTGATTGTCGGAATATCTATACCGATACTGATGATACTTTTTGTCGCCGCAAGCATTTATCTGCCAGGCCTTTTCGTTCAGCCAAAATACAATTTCGTTTATGTGAGCGGCGACGATTATTATTACTACAATCAATATCAGTATTCCGTACAAAACGGAAAACTTGTAAAGAGCGAGATTCAAAAACCAGAAAATCAAAATTATCAACCACCGAGAGAAGTAAAATTATATGTCCATGATGTTGCGAAAAATGAAAGCAGAGAAGTTTCTTTTGCGGAAGCTCAAAATTTAAATCTTGATTCAAGCAACATATCGCCCGATGGATTTGAAGTTACTTATGGAAGTCGTGGCGACGGCTTCTTTCCGTTTTTCTTTTGGTCGGATAGAGATTACAACACGCGATATCTCAAAGGTCATAATGTAAGCAAAAAATTAAATCTCCAATTGAGCGGCTCGTATTACAATAACTTCCGCTTTATTGGCTGGATAAAATAAATACTATGGCAACCAAAGAAGAAGTCTTGCAATATATTCGAACGCTCGCCGAGCAAAAAGTCGTCACAAGAGACGAACTTACCGAGGCATATGATTCGGGAAGCGGAATAAAACAAGACGTTGTTTTAACGAAAAAGCTCGGCATTGCGGAAATTTTGTATTACATTGGTGGTGCGATTGTTTTCTTGGGAATTTCAATTTTGCTCTGGCAAAATTGGTCAACACTTGGATTTGGAACAAAAGTTTTGGCAACTCTCGGTGCGGGTATTGCCGCATATTTTGTCGGCTTACTTTTTAGCCGCGACGAGCGGACCGAAACTGCTGGCTCCGCATTTTATCTTATCTCTGTCCTTGTAACGCCGATTGGTCTTTGGGTTGTGTTTGATAACGCTGGATTTGACGCCAGCAGTTATGGATCGCAAAGTTTGATTTCGGGAATAATGCTAGGCACTTATTTACTCTCACTTTTTGTCTTCCGAAAAAATGTTTTTACTCTGTTCAGTATTTTGTTTGGAACTTGGCTATTCTTTAGTTTGACGAGTTGGATGGTCGGCGGCGCACCGTACTTCAACGATTGGAAATTTTACATGTACCGCGTTCTGGTCGCTGGAGTCGCCTATATGCTAATGGGTTATGCCTTTTCAAAAAATGAGCGTGTCCCACTTTCCGGATTTCTTTATGGCTTTGGTATTCTCGGGTTTCTCGGTGCGGCACTTGCGCTTGGTGGATGGAAACCAAATCAAAATGTATTTTGGGAATTGATTTACCCTGGACTTGTCTTCGGAGCTTTGTTCCTTAGCGTTTACGTCAAGAGCAAGGCATTTCTGACATGGGGCACGCTCTTCCTTATGGCTTATATTTTGAAAATAACATCGGAATACTTCTCAACGGGCTTGGGCTGGCCTCTCGCTCTCGTTATTGCTGGTCTCGCCATGATTGGAGTTGGCTATATGTCACTCTCAATCAAAAAGAAATACCTTATTACTCAATAGCCGCAAAAATTTTTCGCTGCCGAAGCGAGGGCGCGGCGGAAGGGGGTGTGGGGAGAATTCCGCCGTGCCCGAGCGTTCCCGCCCCGCCGCCTGCTCTGTTAGGAGCAGAAGCCAGCAAAAAAGTTTTCTTTTCCTTTTAGAAGAAAAAATTGGTCACGCTCAAATCAAAAAATGTAAAGAAAATTTTTTTGCTGGCTGGCGAGCGTTAGCGAGCGGCGGCGGGGCGAATCAGCCGTTTCGTTCAAAAAAGGTTCGCACAAAGTGTAAAATATCACCGCCAATAGAAACTTTGTCGTTTGAAAGCGTTGCTCCGCGACGAATTGGCTGGCTGGGAAAAAATCAAAGACGGCGGATTTGTTTGTTTCGTATTTAAAAACAATATGAATATCAAACCAAAATATTTTCTCTACGCTCGTAAATCAACGGAAGATGACGACCGACAAGTAATGTCTATGAGGCACAACTTTTTGAATTAAGAGAATTGGCGCGTAGAGAAAATTTTGAAATTCTTGAGGAATTTCAAGAGGCGAAAAACGCAAAGACACCGGGGCGAGAAGTATTTGGCGAAATGATGGCGAAAATTGAAAAGTCCGACGGTGTTGGAATTTTAGCGTGGCACCCTGACCGTCTTGCTCACAACTCCATTGATAGCGGACAAATTATTTACGCCGTTGATACTCACAAGATTATTTCTTTACGCTTTTCGACATTTTGGTTTGAACCAACTCCGCAGGGGTTATTTATGTTGCAAGTGGCGTTCGGACAAAGCAAATATTATTCCGACAATTTAGCTGAAAATATTAAGCGAGGAATCCGCCAAAAATTGCGACGGAAAGAATGGCTCGGTCTCGCGCCTTTCGGTTATCAAAACAATCCACAAAAACGCAATATTGAACCGCACCCAACCGAAGCTCGTATCGTGAAATTGGCGTTTGATGAATATGCGAAAGGCGGACATTCTTTCGTTTCTCTTGCGCAATTTTTGGCGGATCTCGGCGTTGTCTCAAAAAACCGAACGCCACTTGCCAAAGTTTCCATCAAACGACTTTTAACTAACAAAGCATATCTCGGCTTTCTGAAACACAAAGGAGAATGGTTTGACGGAAACTTTGAACCAATTATTTCTCCCGTATTGTTTGAAGCCGTGCAGAAAATTTTGAAAACGAAAGAGCAGCCGCGCCATCGCCGCGCCAAATATGATTTTCCGTTTACCGGATTATTTCGTTGCGCGGAGTGTGGCTCGATGATTTCCGCGCAATGGGCGGTCAATCGCTGGGGGACAAAATATCGTTATTATCGCTGTTCTAAAAAGCGTGGCCGCTGTTTGCAACCGTATATTCAAGAAGCGGAGTTGGCACGGCAAATTAAAACACGGCTTCAAACAATCTCGCTTTGCGACGAAATGACTGATTGGATGTTGGGACGTGTAAAAGAATGGGAACGCGGAGAAACCAGCGCTTCGCAAAGCGAGGTTCAAAATCTTTTCGAACAAATCAAAACGGCAGAAGCAAAAATGGAAAAGCTAGTTTCCACATATCTTGATGGCGACATTCCAAAACAAACTTATCTCAAAAAAAAAGATGCAATTTTGCTCGCTTCTGCCGTTTTGGAACAAAAGAAAAAAGATTTTGAAAACGGGAGAAAAAATTGGGTCGAACCCCTGCGGGAATGGATTTTAGATACGAAACAAGCCGATTTTTTGAGCAAATCGGAAAATTATCACGAAATCAAAACATTTGTTCAAAAAATCGGAACGAACCCTCGGGTTCGTAACAAATCCGCCGTCTTTGATTTTTGCCCAGCCAGCCAATTCGTCGCGAAGCGGCAAACCATTTTGCGAAGTGCGGCCGCCTTGCGGCCGCACGGAGCAACGCTTTCAAACGACGAAGTTTCTATTGGCGGAAGCGGAGGGATTCGAACCCCCGGTACCTTTTCAGGTACAACAGTTTTCAAGACTGTCGCCTTCAACCACTCGGCCACGCTTCCTTATTCTAAATTAGAAAAACTTCCTTTTTAAAAATCCATTCCTAATAACAATTTACCTATTGTTGTAACAAAAACACAATATTTAAAAAAGCTATCTTTACTATACTAATTTTTCTTCATAAAGCAAGTTTTTAGCCTAAAAATTGACTTTTTTATTAAAAAATGATAATCCTTAAAGTAGAAAAGTAAGAAGAATTGAAAAAGTTTTTTAATTATTTAATTTTTGGTCCGTAAACGGCTAAGAAAAAAGGAGTTTTTCTATTTTTAGAGTCTTAATAAATAAAAAACTTCTTATCTTATGGTTTGCGGATCAAAAATCAATTTTTTATGACAATCAATAAATTCTCCACCGAAATAGCCGGACGAACTCTTTCAGTGGAAACAGGCCAATTAGCCCAACAAGCCAATGGTTCAGTTTTAGTTCGTTATGGCGATACTGTAGTGCTAGCCACTGCCACTCTTAGCTCTCGCCAAGCCGAACATTTAGATTATTTTCCTTTAATGGTTGATTATGAAGAAAAATATTATGCTAGTGGAAAAATAAAAGGCTCGCGCTTTATTAAAAGAGAGGGTCGCCCAACTGAAGAAGCTATTTTGACTGCCCGATTAATTGACCGCACCATTCGACCACTTTTTGATGATCGGATTCGTAATGAAGTCCAAGTAATAGTCACTGTGCTTTCTATTGATCAAGAAAATGTGCCTGATTTCATTTCCATTATTGCCGCCTCTTTAGCTCTAGGTATTTCTGATATTCCTTGGAATGGACCAGTTTCTGCTGTAAGAGTAGGGAAAATAGCTCAAAATTTTGTCCTTAATCCGGTATGTGAACAAGTAGAAAAATCCCCTTTAGAAATCGTTATCTCCGGCACTCAAAATAAAATTAATATGATTGAGGCTGGAGCGCAAGAATTGCCAGAAAAAGAAATGGTTGAAGCAATTAAATTTGGTTTTGAAGAAATAAAAAAAATTGGAATTTTCCAGCAAGAAATTATTGAAAAAATTGGCAAAACTAAGAAAACCTTAGAAAAAACCAATCCCACTCCAGAATTTATCCAAGAAATTTATGCTTTTTTAAACCAAAATGGTCTCGCTGACGCTTTTTACGAAAAAGAAAAGGTAACTCGCCATGAAAAAATGGAAATAGTGAAAGAAAAATTAATTACTTATTTAGAAGAAAAATTTTCCGAAGAAGATTTAAAGAAACGTAAAACTGAAGTTGACTGGATTTATGAGAATTATCTTAACGACGTTTTGCATCAACGAATTTTAGAAAAAAATGAAAGACCAGATGGACGCAGACTAGACGAAGTACGTCCTGTTTCTTGTCAGATTGGTCTACTTCCTCGTACCCACGGTTCAGGACTTTTTAATCGAGGAGAAACCCAAGTTATTACAGCAACTACTTTAGGAGCGCCTGGAATGGAGCAAATTGTAGAAACTATGGAGTTAGATGAAAAAAAACGCTACATGCATCATTACAACTTTCCCCCCTTCTCGGTCGGCGAAGTTAAACCTATGCGTGGACCGGGACGTAGAGATATTGGACATGGCGCCTTAGCAGAAAGAGCTCTATTGCCTGTTATCCCTTCCAAAGTAGAATTTCCCTATACCATTCGCTTGGTCAGCGAAGTATTATCTTCTAACGGATCATCTTCTATGGCATCTACTTGTGGATCTAGTTTATCCTTAATGGATGCCGGAGTACCAATCAAAAAAGCTGTCAGTGGAATTGCTATGGGAATTATTGTTGGAAAAGATGGCAATTATAAAATTCTTTCCGATATTCAAGGACCTGAAGATCATTGGGGAGATATGGATTTTAAAATTGCTGGCACTGAAGACGGCATTACTGCTCTACAACTAGACGTAAAAATTGATGGACTTACTCCGGAAATAATTGAAGAAGTTTTTAATCAGAGTTATCGAGGTCGAATGGAAATTATGGCTGTAATGAATCAAGTAATTGCTAAACCCAAAACTGAATTATCCCCTTTTGCTCCGAGAATCATCACCCTCTCCATTAATCCAGATAAAATTCGCGATGTCATCGGACCTGGAGGTAAAGTCATAAATGAAATTATTGACAAAACCGGTGTAGAAATTGACATTGAAAAAGATGGTTTGATTTTTATTACCGCAAACAATAAAGAAGCGGGAGAAAAGGCTAAAAAATGGATAGAAAAATTAACCAAAGAACCCAAAGCAGGAGAAGTTTATGTTGGCAAAGTTACTCGCCTAATGAACTTCGGAGCTTTTGTGGAAATTCTACCTAATCAAGAAGGTTTAGTACATGTTTCCGAAATACCTGCAAACAGACCAGTTGTTAAAGTCAATGATTTTTTAAAAGTTAATCAAGAAGTAACGGTAAAAGTTAAAGAAATTGATTCTATGGGGAGAATAAATCTAACTATGCGAGGTTTAGAAAATAGAATCAATTAAATAAAAATTTCTTATATTAAATTAAATTTTGCCTGCACTTTTGTCTATATCTTTTTAGAGGTTTTTTGTTGACTTATTTTTATTCTTTAATTAAAATAGAAATACTTCTAAAAAATAGCTAAAATAAAAATGGAAGAAAATTCAAATTCCAATTCAAGTACGCAATCCAAGAACACTAAAATCGATTTTGAAGTAGATGCAATGAATTATGCGCTCAAAAATCTCCCATCTCAAAAGCAAACTCTTTTCCTTGATCAGGAAAAAGTTCTTCCTGATGAAAATGAAAAAAAAGAAAAAAATGAAATAACAGAAACAAAAAATAGTTCAGTAATCACTAAGAAATCCTCTCCTTCATTTAATTCAATCAACTCTTCGCCAAAAGAATTACGCGCTTCCTTAGATAAATTTCCTGTTCCTAACCCCCAATCAACAAACAAAAAAAATAATCTTGTTATTTTATTGCTCGTTTTTCTGCTTTTAGTTGTTCTGGCTGGTGGCGGTTTTTATTATTTTAAATATTTCTTTAAGAAAAAAACCGCTTCTATTAATCAAACAAATCCTTCACCAAAAAATTTCACTCCTGAAAATTCACCTTTACCAACCACTCAACCAGTTGTTCTCCCTCTTTTTGCTGATCAAAGTGATGTAATGACTTTAAATACAGAAACTTTATTAGAAAAAATTCTACTTCTAAAACAAAGTGCAATTGACAATCCTGCCCTTAAAGAATCGCTTAAAAAAGGTATTTTTTATCAAGTAAAAAAAGAAGAGAAAATTCTCTCTGCTCAAGAATTAATACAGGCTCTAGATATTGCCTTACCCTTAGAAGCAGCTGATTTAATCAAAGAAGGCTGGCTCTTTGTTTATCTTGACCAAAGATCAATTTTAAAAACAGCTTTAGTTTTAACGGTTGATGAAAATAATTATAACAACCAAGTTTTTCTAGAAATAGAAAAGGATTTTCCTTTGCTCTTTAAAAACCTCTTTATTGAAGAAGATTCTTCTGTGCAAGAATCAGAAATCACCTTTTTAACTAACAAAGAGGATACCCGTTTACGTTATTTCAACTTCACAAAAGATGATCCCACACGCACCATTGATTGGGCGAAAATTGATAAGTACCTTTTTTTCACCACCTCCAAAGAAGCCGCTTTTCAACTAATTTCTCTTCTGGAAAAATAAAGCTTTGTTGAGTAATTGTGGAAAACTTTTTGATATATTTCTTCTTTTTTGTTTTTCTTTAGATTAACTTTTCCCTTTTTTTGCTTTTAAATAAAGGACAATTTAAAAAAATAAGTTCTTTTTTGTTGACGAGACTAAATAAAAATGCTATAATTAAATCGTAAATGTTCTTTGTAATTTTCTGCTGTTCCTTTTTCTATCGGAACGGTGGAAGAATTCCAATCGTGATTTCCCCCTATTCACGGTTGGAGTTCTTCTCACTGTTCCAAAAAAATAAAAATAAAAAGGCTCAAAAAATTAAACAAAAAGGAGAATAACTCCATGGAACAGTAGAAGTATTTTTCGCTTAACATAGCGACTCTCCCGATTTTAGTTTTCAAAATTAAACTTCTTTATCAATATAAACATAACGATAAAAAGTTTAGAAAATTAGAATCGGAAAACCGGTGGCGCTGAGCCACTAAATTAAATAATTATGGGCTTGCAGCGCCCCGGTACCCAAATTAGTACCAAAACATCGGTTTTTTATATATATTTTAACGCTATTTTTAGGCGTTTTTTTGTTTGTTCTGATAAAAAAATCAAAATGAGAAAAATTTATTTTGGTAATATGATTAGCCTAAATTAAAAAATTGGGTTGGTTTTTTTTAAAAACCAACCCAAAATTTTTTTATTTCCCTCTTAAATTTTTTCTTTTTTAAAAAGAATTTTAATAAAAACAAATATAAGAAAACATCCCCCTACCAAAAACCAAGAAAAAACCATCCCCACTAAACCCAAAACTCCAGCTTGATTAAGAAAACGAGACAAACGCGCTCTTTTCATTTTTCACCTCCTTGTTCTCTTGTTATTCATCACTAAAGACCAAATCTTCTCTTTTGTCAATTTGTCAACCAGTTTGCCTTATTTTTATTTTTCTTTATAATGAAATTACTGGTTGTTTTAGTTTTAAAAAAAGTTATGCTAGATCAAAACATTAAAGCTGAATTAAAAGAAAAACTTTTAAAAGAAAAAGAAAGTTTGGAAAAAGAATTATCTTTAATCGCTACTAAGCTGGATGGTGATTATCAGGCCAAATTTGAAGATTTTGGTCGGGACGAGGAAGAAAATGCAGAAGAAACAGAAAACTTTGCTAATAAAATTGCTATTACTGAAACTCTAGAAAAGAAATTACAAGAGGTTCTCGCCGCTTTAAAAAGAATGGAAGATGGTACTTATGGATTTTGTGTTAATTGCCCAAACGAGGAAATTCCTTTGGAACGCTTACGCGCCTATCCATCAGCCAGTACTTGCTTAAAATGCCAAAATCAATAAAAAATTACCTTGTTTTTGGAACTTTTTTAGTCGTTTTTTTGGATCAGATTTCCAAAAGATTATTTTTGTTTTATTTTCCTGATAAATTTTTTTGTAATCAAAATCTCGCTTGGGGAATAACCTTGCCCTTATGGATTTTTTGGCCAATATTAATCACTTTTCTCGCTTACCTCTTTATTTTGACTGGAAAAAAACCTTCTTTTTTTCTTTTTTTAGTTCTAGGCGGAGCGCTCTCTAATTTATTTGATCGTTTATTTTTAGGCTGTGTGGTTGATTGGATTGTTTTATATCGTTTTCCTATTTTTAATCTGGCTGACGTTGCCATTAGTTTCGGAACAATTGGATTTTTTTGGCAATATCGGAAAAATTTCCTTTTTAGTTAAAATTCTCGCAAACTTTATTTTTTAAAGACAACAACATTTTTTCTACTTGCCCAAAAAGCGCCCTCTTATCGCCATTATTATCCAAAATAAAAATCGCTTCTTTTTTTAACTCTTTTACTTGTCTTTCCGCTTCCCTTTGATGATCAACCTGAAACTGTTTAAAAGTTTTTTGTTTATCATCACTATTTTCCTTTCTTCTAATAATTCTAGCATATCTTTTTTCTATAGAAGCTTCGATATAAATCAAACAAAATCCTTTTAGCCTCTTTAAATAAGCAATGTCCGCTAAGCGTCGCACCCCATCAATCACAACCAAAGAAGCTTTGCTTCTTTTTACATCCTGGGCAATTACCTTAGAAAGTAAATTATCATCAAAATTTTCTCGAAAAAGAGTAGATATTTTTTGCAAATTTTCCCGACTTTCCTCTAAACACATTCTTCTAGCTACATCCCTTAAAGCTGTAGAAAAACGACAGTTTTCTGCTTGATGCTTTTCTTTTAAATAATTGGCCACCGTACTCTTACCAGCAGCAATTTCTCCTGCTAGACCTAAAACAATTTTTTTCACCCAGTTTAATTAAAAGATAAATTTTTTCTTGCTTTTTTATTTTATTCTGATTATTTTTTTTGTCAAAAAATCCCGATTTTCTCGGGATATTTTTAAAAAATCACTTTTCTTTTAAAATTTCTGCCATCATTTTATCTACCTGATCCCTTAACTCTTGCGCGGTTCCGTTATTATTTAATTTAAAATGCGCTTGTTTGCCAATTTCATGAATAGAAACTTCTGTCAAACGACCCTCCTCTTCCAAAAATTCCTGAAAAGTTGCTTTATCTTCTCCCTCTTTTTCTTTTCGCAATCTAGTTCTTTCATAACGCAATTTCAAATCCGCTGTTACATAGACTAAATAAAAATTTTTGCCATATTTCTTAATAAAAGGTTCTACATCGCCATGCATACGAATCCCATCAGCAATAATAATATCCGAACCATTTTTTTCCATATCTTTAATTAAAGAATCAATAATCACAGACGGTCCATAACCTTCTTTGAGAACTAGCGCTAATTTCACCAAATTATCCCGAGTAATCGGCACGTGCAAATCTTCTAAAGTTCGTCGCAAAATTTTAGAAGTACCATAATGCTTAGCTCCGTATTTTTCTATTAAATAATCAGCTGCAGTACCCTTGCCAGAACCCTTTTCTCCAATCAAGCCAATGATAATTTTCGCCATAAAAAACCTCTAAATCATTAAAACAAACAAAACACTAAGAGATTCTACCACCTTTTTTTTAATTGGTCAATCAATTGTATAAATCCACTCTAAATTCTACTTTTTTAGTACTATTAAGTCTAGTTTTATTTTGGTGGGTAATACAGGATTTGAACCTGTGACCTTACGAATGTGAATCGTACGCTCTAACCAACTGAGCTAATTACCCAAATATCAACAATAAAAAGTCTTAACCTTTTTAGAACATTTTTTTAGAAAAATCAATTTTTCGTTCTTAATCATAATTACTAAATAAAAATAAAGCTCAAACCTATTTTGAACGAAAAACACTCAAACAACTCCACTTTTCAACTCACTATGTCTACAATATAAAATAAGCAGGCAAAAATTCCTTCCCCCAGGCACCTTTCCTTTTTGCCCGCCTGCTGGAAACCCGAGAGCGTTTTCCGGACGGCGGCGGGATCTAAAATTAAGCGTTGGGTGGGGTTCAGTTCTAAATTCCTAATCAAATATATCAGATTTTTTCGGTTTTTTAAATAGTTCTATTGCTTCTTTCTGCTGCTCGTTAAAATTTTTTAAGTCTGTCTCAGTAATACTATTTACAACTTTCTCAATTTCATCAATTTGATAAATGGCTTCAACTGATTTTTTATTTAATTCTCGCTTCTTTGTTGAGACATAATCACCCATACCTTGAGAAAAAATATCAGAAACAAAAGCAGATAAAAAAGTAGCTGTGTCTGACTTGTTTTTCAACAATTCGGCAATAAAATTTTTAACGACTTCTTCACCCGCGTTTTCTTTCCAACGAAACAGTAAAAACGCCAAATGTTTATCGCTCTTCAAATTGTCTTTATCAATTCCATTAAATTTTTCTGAAATGGCCGACTTTAATTCCTCTATTTCCGTTTGTTCAAGTAAAATTTCCTCGTTCGGCTTTTTATTTTTTTCTTCAAATTCGTGGACAACTAAGCCGGCGAATTTAATCGCAGGATATAAAACATTGCTATCCTTAACTAATTCCGCAATAAATGCACCTCTTTTGCCTTTTTCTGTTTTTTGTTTAATTGAATGATAACTCAACCTTGAAACAAGCGTGCCTATATCCTCTAAATCCCACATACCAAAACGCTTGTCGTCCACTTCTTCCTCAAGTTGCCAAAGACTTAAAATAAAAGTTTTGATTTTATCTTTATCTATGTCGTCAAGATAATCAATTAAGCGACTTAAAATTTTACGAAGTCGCTTTTCTTCATTAAATTTTTTTAGATTTTTCAAAAAATTATCCTGATTGTCTAGTGTTTTTATAACCGCCTTTAACTCTGCCTCAGAAACCGCCCCCGTTGGAATACCCAAACGGAAATAAAAATCAAATTTTTCTTCCGAACAAACACGCAATTCCTTCCGCCAAGTTTGCTGCCAGTCGTGAGGATAAGATGTTCTGAAATCAAGCTGAGGGAAAAGTTGCTTGCAAATTTCATCTATCGTTTGTTTTATATTTGCCGGAACAAGCTCTATCAATTCCTTATATTTTGTTTCCCTCGCACTTTTATCATCTCTTGAGCTCAAGCCAACATATAAACTATCTGTTGCGGTGAAAAGATGTTTGTTTGCACTCATCGCACCATAGAATTGAGGCGCAAAAACACGGATCGCCTCAATACCTATAAAATCTACTGGCGTAATATCGTCTTTGCTCACTATGGACCAATCTAATCTCAAAGAACTGATAAACCGTTTTATATCCCTTATGGTGATAAACAAGTTTTTCAAACCGGCATGAAATAAATTGCCCCACCTTTTATCATCAACATTTACTTCGCCATAAACTGTCTTAATCGTTGCGTCTAAATCTTCAAATAAAATTTGCCATAAATCTTGCAAATCCGGCTCCGGAAGCACAAAAGATACTTGGACAATCTTTTTCAGATATTCGTTGCCTTCAAAGCCGTCTTTTTCTATCGTCAATCTCTTTTCAACCCTGTTTCTGTCATATGCTAAAAGAAAAACGGTATTGGGAAAATTAGCCGTCAATTTCACGAGCTTAAAAATCAATTTTGTTTCGTCAGTATCTAATCTATCTATATCGTCAATGACGATGACGACTTTTTTCTCTAAACTGCCTAAACTTTTATTCAGCCCGTCGCGAATATCACTTAAAGATTCATTCAGTAATTTTCGTAACGGGTTGAAAGAAACAACGGATAAATTTATGCCTTGAAATCCATAATCAGATAGTTTCTTTGCGTATCCTGTAAGTTTATTCTTTAAATCCTTCCTTCTTGTGATTGGTTCAATGTTCGAAAAAGAGCTAAAGAAATCTTTTAGTAACGAAGTTTGGTCTGAAAAATTCCAAGGATTAAAGACAAAATGATAAACCTTATTGCTCAATGTTTCCAAAACCATATTGATAAAAGATGTTTTTCCTGCACCCCACGCGCCTTCTATCCCCACGACAAAACTTTCTGAACCCTTGAACGCCAAAACCAAATCAGCCACTTTTTGAGAAAGTGGTGCGCGTCTTAACTTATCACTGTCTTTTGATTGAATTGGATAATCTGGTAATATCATTTTTGATATCATTAACCGCGATTTAGATTTTTCATTTTCATATCTATCTCGCCGTAAAGTTCTAAACCGGCCTGCTCAAAAACTTTTAGCAAATTCTCATAAGTGTTTTTACCGCCGAGCAGATCCCAAAATTCCTGCCCCACCAAAACCTCTTGGCGTAAATCAAATAACCCTTGCAATGTCCAGCGCTCGTATGGTTTCGGTTCGTAAGGATTGTATGGAATAGCAACGATAGTTTTGATATTTGCTTTCGGCTTTTCGCTTCCGCGCATTGCAATCCAATCAAGCATTTGTTTCTTAATACCAGTAAATTCGTTAATGTTTGGCTTAGCAGTTTTTATCTCAAAATAATATTCTGTCCCGTCTTTCATCTCTACAAAAAGGTCAACGCGCTTTTTAAGTTTTTTGCCTAAATCACCTTTATTGGAAACGGCTAAAACTTCTTCTGTTTCCTTCCCTTTGTCCGGTTTACGCAAAGCCGAACGCAAATCACGCATAATGCTGTCAATTTTCAAAACCGCTTCACTACTTATATAACCCTCAAATTCTTTGTATTGTCCGATAACACGTTTCGCTCTTGACTCGGCAATTATTTTGCCGACTTGCTCAAAAATTGAAGTGCCAAGCATTGTATTTACCGATTGAATGAAAGAAAACAACGCCATTCTATCCTTGCCCAGCAAGCGAAAATGAAAAGGCATCGAGTTGGTTTCCGGATTGTAAGTTGCTAACTTCTGGCGGATTTTCTCAACCAGATAATCTTTTATTTGTTTGTTTTGTTGTGTTGTTAATGCCATATTATTTACCGTTTTTTAAATGAAAAATTATTTCCGAATAGGGCGACTTGTCCCTTTCGGTTCTATTTAATACTGGACGCTTAAATTGATTGATAATTCTCATGCCAGATTGCTCGGCAATTGCCGGATAGAGGTTATATTTATCGTTAGCCACCAAGAATACATCAAAATCGTCTGCTAAAAATTTTCTGCAATTCAATAAAACTTTTGCGATTCCTTCAATATAAGAGGTGCGCGCTTCCATTCCTTGACCTTTGTAAAGCGGGCCTATTTCAAGTTCGTCTCTACGCTCAAAACCAAAAAGATCGTAGGCGTAAGCGTGCTGTTCGTGGTAATCAATTTGTCCAACATACGGCGGCGAAGTGAAAATGCCTTTGATTTTCTGTTTTCTTAAAATTTCGTAAAAGTTTTTATTTCGCTTTTCAATTTCTTTGAAAACATCAAAAGTGCGGGAATCTGCCGGAATAACTGCATAATGAGAATCGGTTTTTAATTTCGCAAAAGTTTTAAGCCGATAAAGCGTGTCCGTGGCGTATCGGTCAAACCATGTTTTTATTGAGAAAAGCGGCTTGCAAATCTTTTTATGTTTCCAGCAATAATAGGTGGTAACTTGCGGTTCTTTAAGCGTAGCTAAATCCGAATGTGTTGTCGTACGACACGATCGAATCGTGCGGCTTAAAATTATTGCTAAAATCTTTTTATTTTTTATATCTTTAATTTTTTTGATTTGCTCAAAAGCAAAATCAATCTCCTTTTTAACATTTTTGATATACCACTTATCTAAGAAATTTTTGGCGGAAAAATGATTAAGTTCAATTTTATATTTTTTAACTAACTCATTATAGATTTTCAAAAATTCCTTTTCTTTTTCCGCCGAGTATTTCTCCTCATTTATTTGTTTTCTTTGTACCTTGTATTTGAATTCTGTGCCGGGGAAATATTTATCATTGAAATCAGCCATACGAGCCAATAGCTCGTTTTCAAAGGCAGTGATGTTGCTGTCCGTTTCGTAGCCGGCGATTGCCTGTTTTATCTTTTTAACTTCGTTTTCAAGGGAAGCAATGTCATAATCAAGGAGTTTTGTTTCTGTAATCATGCAATTAAAATGTGATATATCAATACCAATTGAATGCATGCCCATTTCATGCGCTTGCACAAGAGTGGTTCCAGAACCGCAAAACGGATCAAGAATTATATCACCTGTTTTAAAATAAACATCTCTCTTGAAATCGTCTATATGATCATCTATAAAATACTGAACGAGCTGGGGGATAAATTTGCCTTTATATGGGTGTAACCGATGGACATGTTTTGTCGTATCTTTTTCGCGCAAATGATCAAAAGACAATGCCCAATTCAAATCATTGCCGAGCCGTTTTTTGTAGTTTATTTCACGCCAACCGCGATAAGATTCGTAGTATTTTTTTAAATCATCTATATCTACAAATACTGAATTGCCACCGTTATGTTTTCTAACTTTTCCGTATTGCACCAAATATGAGATATTTGATTCGCTAATATCCCGCTTTAGAAAATCACTTGCCCATTTACTCGCTTCTTTGATTGTAAGTAAGTTTTTTGTTTGTTGCATATTACTTAATCAAATCCTCAATATTAACATTGAGTGCTTTTGCAATTTTAGCCATGATAATAACCGACGGCTTTTTAATTACATTACTCTCAATTTTTGTCAGAGTGGTGTATTTAACGCCGGATTTCTTAGCAAAATCCTCTTGCGATAAACCTTGCTTTGTTCGGTACTTCTTTACATTTTCGCCTATGTTGATTTCTGTTGCCATATTTTCAATAATATGATAGTATGTAAATGATATGTTATCCTTTCAATATAATGATACCAAATAAATTAAAATCAATCAACAAAAATCATCAAGGGAGTTCCTTGTTGTCGTCCGCGCACGGGAGAGTTGTGGCAAGTGCAACTCCTTTTTATTTTTTCCTTTCGCCGCACGCTAAAAATTTTTTCAGAACGAAGCCCAAGCGGACGGGCAAAAAGGAAGGGGGTTGGGGGGAAGGAATCTTTGCCCGCCTGCTTTTTGTGCTGCAAACAAGGCAATCAAACCAACTGCCCACAAAATCCGCAATGTTTAGATTGGTCGGGCTGCCCGGAATCGAACCGGGATTACGCGAACCCGAATCGCGCGTAATACCACTATACCACAGCCCGGAAAAAATAACCTTTTTCAACTAAACATATTTTAATTTTTTATTCAAGTACTCTATTTTTTTCTTCCTAAAAAAACTTTTTTCCTTTATAATAATATAATAAAACTGAAAACTTTTTTAATACAATTTTTATGTTTACAATTAATTCTGAAATGGAAAAAATTAATACTGAAATAAAAAACTGCCATAATTGCTCTTTATCCAAAACACGTCTTAATACCGTTCCTGGCGAAGGTTGTTCTCAAGCAGAAGTTTTATTTATCGGCGAAGGTCCGGGAAAAAATGAAGATCTACAAGGTCGTCCTTTTGTTGGTGCTGCCGGACAACTTCTTGATCAACTACTTAAATCTATTAATTTTAAACGATCAGAAATTTTTATTGCCAACATAGTAAAATGCCGTCCACCTAATAACCGCGATCCTTTCCCCGAAGAAATTCAAGCTTGCTGGTCTTTTTTAGTAAAACAAATTACTTTAATTCAACCTCTATTAATTGTTTTATTAGGTCGTCACAGCTTAGTTCGCTTTTACCCCCAAGGACATATTTCTTCTGATCATGGCAAAGCCTTTCGTCGAGAAATTTCTCCTTTTGGCCAAATAATCTTTTTTCCCTGTTATCACCCAGCCGCCGCTCTTTACAATAGTTCACTTAAAGACGTTCTTTTTAAAGATTTTCAGAAAATACCCAAGTTATTAAAAATTATAAAAAGTAAAAAAATGAAAAAAGAGTAAAATAAAAACGAAAAATAACGTTACTATTGTTAGTTTTTTAAAAACAACTTTCTCATTTGTTATTTTTGAAACAAATAGGTTCTGTTTATTTTAATCTTTTAAAGATTATTCTTTTAAAAATTCTTTATTTAAAAATACTTCTGAAACCATTTTTTATTTTACTCCAAAACAATATTTTAAACCCGGTAAGTTCCAAACAAAAAGTTTGATTATGGTGCGTTTGTTTGACGAAATTCAAACCTTTTTGAAAGGAACTAATGGAGTACTTCGCGTGGCTGAATCTGTCGACAAAATTTCTGAAAGTTTAATAATGGTGCCCGGGGCGGGACTCGAACCCGCACAGTATCGCTACCGAGAGATTTTAAGTCTCTTGTGTCTACCAATTTCACCACCCGGGCTTGTTAATAAACTGTGAATAATCTCCTAATTACCTAAAATTTGCTCAAATAAACCGCTTTTCTTTTTTATTGAGGTCCGAAGCGGAATTGAACCGCTGTAAAAGGTTTTGCAGACCTTTGCCTAACCTCTCGGCCATCGGACCAACAATTAAAAGTTCGTTTAATTTTAAAAAACACTTACCCTTTTCTTAATTTTAAATTTCCTCCACTTTTAATAATCTCTAATAAGTGGGCCTGGCTGGATTTGAACCAGCGACCAAGCGATTATGAGTCGCTTGCTCTAACCGCTGAGCTACAGGCCCATACAACCATCCACTCTTTATAGCATAAACGAAAAAATTTTTTCGGTCAAACAAGTTTTTTCATGTTACCCAGTATTTTTTCTTTATAATTGTGTCATCTTCTTTTCTTTTTTCCTTGATTAGATTTTGAGCCATTTTTCTAATTTCCATTAAATTTTCTCTTTCTAATTTTTTAGCTCTTAAAAGAAGATAATTTTTTTCATTTTTTTGACTATCTTCAATTACTTCCGCTAAAAGAACTTCTAAAATAGCTCCAATTTTAGGACCGGCAGGAATTTTTAATTTGCGCATCAAGTCATTTCCATTAATCTTTAGCATTTTAACCGATACTGCATCAGTAGAAACCTTTTCTACCATATATTCAAAGTGTCTTAACTTGTAAGGTTTGGCTTTTGGTACTCCTGAACCCAAACGATCTGCAATTCTCAAATCAATCAAATCACGCATATTTTCTAAGCCCACTTTGGCAATTAAACGACGCACTGAAGCTTCACTAACCTCACCCACATTATAATAAAACATATGATTAGCCACTAATAAAGCAGTTTTTTTTATTATTTCTTTAGAAAATTTTAATCTAGTTAAAATTTTTTTAGTCATTTTAGCGCCAATAAAATCATGATTATAAAAGGTACTATGCGCACCTTTTCCTACTTTTGTTACCGGTTTAGCAATATCATGGAATAAGGCTGCCAAACGAATCTCAAGTTTTTTAGAAGGACAATTTTTAAGCGACAATAAATTATGTTGATAAACTGTGTAAATATGATGATGATTTTGCCTAACTTTTAAACCCATTAATAATTCTGGTAAAAAAATGTTTAAAAGACCAGTTTTCCGCAAATTATCCACTCCCTCAGCAGAATAATCAGATAGAATAATTTTTATCAATTCATCACGAATTCTTTCTTGAGAAATATTTTTTAAATTGACAGCATTTTTTTTAATAGATAAAAAAGTTTTTTCTTCAATAGAAAAACCTAATTGGGCAGAAAACCGAATGGCTCGCATCATTCGCAAAGCATCCTCGGAAAATCTTTGATCTGCTTGTCCTACTGCTCGAATAATTCCTTTTTTTAAATCTTTTTGACCAGTAAAAAAATCTATCACTTTTTCTTTTTCTATTGAAGAGGTAATTTCTAGCGCCATAGCATTAATAGTAAAATCCCGACGACTCAAATCCTCTTGTAAGGTTTTAGCAAAACACACTTTATCTGGATGGCGTTTATCGCTATAAACCGATTCCACTCGGTAAGTAGTAATTTCTACTATTCCTTTTTCTTTTTCTATTAAATATTTTTCCGGTACTAAAACTGTTCCAAATTTATTTTCATATTTACTTCCGTGAAAAATTTTTAAAACCTGTTCTGGATAAGCGTTCGTAGCAATATCCCAGTCTTTTGGTTCTTTATTTAAAAGCAAATCTCGTACACAACCTCCCACTAAAAAAGCTTCAAAATTGTTTTTTTTTAGAAGTTGGCCAATTTTAATAATTTTTTCAGGAAGCTTGTTTTGGGAAACCATTTCTTTATTGCGAAATAAAAACTAATTTTTTAATAAAAAGAAACTATCATCTTTCGACTTTTTTAGCAACTAAATAATCCGATAAAACTAAGGTTTTTATTTCTAATCCATCAGGAATCGGTTGGTCAATAAATTGAATAGCTGGATTAAGTTTGTGTAATAAATCAACTAAATTGGCATCGCCGTTTGATAAAGACAATAAAGTAATTTTCTTTTCCGGAATTAATAAAATTTTCGGTAAATTTTTTTCATTTTTTAATTTATTAATTTTTTTTAACTCTTCTAAAGAAATCTGTTCTTTTATAGCTAAATCTTTTAAACTGCCCAAGCCTTTTGTTTTGATTTTTTTATAACCAAAAGGCTGTTTAATATTTTTTTTAATTACAAAAACCGGAGGATTTTCTTTTGGAGGTAAATCTTTCTTTTGTCTTCTTTTTTCCAAAATTGACAATACAGCCAAAAATTTAGCTGGATAATCAATATTTTCCAAAAAACCACTAATTTTAGAATAAAAATATCTACGTCGAACCTTGTCATTTAAAGGTAAAAAAATTTCTTGATTAGCAATTAGACCTTTTTTAAGAATTTTTTTATTAATTATTTTTAAATCATTCACCTGGCAAGTATATTTTTCCGCAATTTTCTCCCAAGTTTCTCCTTTTTTTACTTGGTGAGTCAAATAATGAGAAGATCGCGCTTCCTGTTTAATTAAATTAATTTTTTCACTTAAATAAAATAAATAATTTAAATAAGAAATTTTTTCACTTCTTTTTCGTTCTTTCTTATAAGTCCAAACAAAACCTCCATTATAAGCAGATAAAGCCAAATTCCAATCAAAATTCATCTCCTGATATAAATCAATTAAGTATCGTGCGGCGGCGGCGGCACTTTTTTCAGGATCGGTTCTTTCATCGTAATTTTCTTTCTGAATTAAACCATAGTCCTTTCCTGTTTTTAAAGTAAATTGAAAAGGTCCTTTCCCTTGGCCTGAATCTGCCCAAACATTCCAATGAGACTCTGGAATAGCTAAATAAAAAAATTTTTCAAAATCTTTTAAAAAACTGACCTGTTCTTCTGGATTAGTAAAAAGCTGTTTTTTAGAACAAGCCTCTTTGGCCGCTAACTTAAAACTTCTTAAAGCTGCTTCTTCCCAAAAACCCATCTTTTTCCAAGCAATCTCTAAACTTTCTTTAAGTTTTGAATTATAAATTTTTTCCCAATAATTTTTTAATTTTTCAATAAAAAAATCATCTAAAACAATTTTTTCTTCTGAATCAAAATTAATTAATTCTCTTAAGGACAAAATTCTTGCTTCTTCAAAATCTTCACTTTTTTTAAAAGAGTCATTTTCTGTTTCATAATTTTTATTATTATCTTCTACACTCTCTTTACTTTTTTCTTCTAAAAATTTCTTCAAAAGCGTTGATAAGCTATAAGAAGAAAAAATGGAACCAGCCGCCACCAAAGCAGTATTTTTTAAAAAACGTCTTTTATCTCTATCAACATCAAATTGTTGCTTTTTTTTAAAAGACTGATTTTTTCCAAAAAATTCCTTCATATATTATCTGATTTTAGTTTAATTCTTTAATATAATATATTTTTATTTTTTAAAAGTTTAAAATTATTTTCTAACAACTTCCTTTTCATCCCCGCTTCATTATTTTACTAAAATACTTCAATGGCACAAAAAACTTTACGAAGCGTTTAGGAAATTTATAAAAAATTCCATTTTAGTGTCCTCGATAGGAATCGAACCTATATCTATCCCTTAGGACGGGATTGTTCTATCCATTGAACTACGAAGACAATTTTAAAAAGATTAAAAAAATCATTTTTGTGGAGATATGGGGATTCGAACCCCACGCCTCTTCCATGCCATGGAAGCGCTCTACCAAATGAGCTATATCCCCAAAAATTCTAAAAATTTCTTGTTTTTTAAACTCTTTTTTAAAATCTTTATAAACAACACTTAGGTATTAACTAAAAAAATACCTTTTAAAAAACCAGAAACAAAATCTTTTTACTACATTTAACATAAAAGTCTTTTTTTCGCAACTTGTCTTTTAGATTAGAATTTTTTATTCTTAAAAACTATTTTAAAAATAAAAAACGAAAAAGAATAAATCATTAATAACACATATTTTAAAATATGTCAATACGTAATCACTATATTGTAAGTATTTAAACTTCCTGTTTCTTGTTTACATTGTTTCACGTGAAACATTTTTTAAAAATTTCTTCTATTCAAAAAAAATATTTTTTACTAAATTTTTATAAAAAAGTATGTGTTTATCTATTTTCTACATATTTTAAAAAATGTCCTCGATATATTTAATTTTTAAAAATAATAAAAACGGTGTTCTTAGCAAAATATTTCTTTAGAATTATTTTATTTATATTTATGAAAAATAAATCAAAGTGTTTCACGTGAAACAATTGAAACAATTTTGATTTATTTTAAATACCAGTAATTAAATAAATGTTTTCCTGCTGTTTATTTTAAGTTTTTATTAAAAAATATTATTTTTCACAAAACTTTACCTTGACAAATTTATTAAAATATGTTATTAACAAACTTTTTTTATTTTTTAAAACCCTTTAATTATTTTTATAAACAAGTCTGTAAAAGTTTTTTAATTAAATAAGTAGTTTTTTCATCTCCTGAAAAAGTTTTCCTAAAATAAAATTTTTGTCTTTCAGATAAAAATTTTAGTTATCCACAAATTTTCTTTTATAAAAATCTTTATCCACAAGTTATCCTCAGGGAAAAAGTTGCTTTATTTAAACTCTTTCTTTATACTTGTACCAAGAAATGAAATATTTTTGAAAAACATTTCCAGTTATATTATATAAAGATTTGCACATTATATAATAATTTTATTTACTATTCCTTTATTATTGAAGTTTATTTTTATTTTTCAATTATTTTTTTTATTATTTTATTATGTTTTCTAATAACAATGAGCTTTGGCAAGCAGTTTTAGGGGAAATTGAGGTTAGTCTTTCTAAGGCTAGTTTTATTACTTGGTTTCGCAATACCGCCATTAAAGATATTCATAATGAAACACTGGTTTTGATAGTTCCAAGTATTTTTGCCAAAGAATGGTTAGAAAACAAGTATCAGAAATTAATTCTAGATTCCATTCGTAAATTTCATCCAGAGATCAATAAAATTTCTTGTGTAATTGGTATTATTGATAAAAATCTTGATAAAAACGGGAGGAAAATTGATTCTGTGGTAAATTTAAAAAAAACTATTAGTAATAATCCTGTATCAGAAAATTTTTCATCAAAAAACTCTTTTTTAGATTCTAATTTAAACCCTCGGTATAGTTTTAACAATTTTGTTGTTGGAGGAAATAATGAATTGGCTTATGCCGCCTGCTTTTCTGTAGCAGAAAACCCTGGAAAAAATTTTAATCCTTTATTTATTTATGGGGGGGTAGGTTTAGGAAAAACTCATTTAGTTCAATCCACTGGTAATGCTATTTTAAAAAAATTTCCCAATTATCAAATTAAATATATTAGCATGGAGAGATTTACTAATGAGTTAATCACAGCTATTCAAAACTCTAAAGCTAAAGAATTTAAAAATGAATATATTCGCCTAAATGTTTTAATTTTGGATGATGTTCAATTTTTAGCGGGAAAAGAAAAAACACAAGAGGAATTTTTTCATGTTTTTGAATCTCTTTATCAAGCAGGAAAACAATTAATTTTAACTTCTGATCGACCACCTAAATCCATCCCCACTTTAGAAGATCGTTTAAGAAGTCGCTTTGAAGGAGGAATGATGGCAGATGTAAATAAGCCTGATTTAGAAACTCGTTTAGCTATTGTGCGCAATAAATTAAATGAAAAAAATTTCTTTTTAAATGAAGATATTGTTTTATATTTAGCGGAAAATATTTATAATAACGTGAGAGAATTGGAAGGCGCTTTAAATAAAATTATTACTTATTTTCAATTAAAAAATGAAATTCCTACTTTAACAGAAGTAATTAAACAAACAGAAGATTTAATTTCCACAAATCGAAAAACAAATCTTACTCCAAATAAAATCATTACAGCAGTGGCAGATTTTTTTAAAGTCAAACCTGAAGAAATTACAGGGCGTTGTCGTAAAAAAAACATTATTCGTCCACGACAAGTCGTTATTTATTTAATGCGCAAAGAAATTAATTTATCCTTTCCAGAAATTGGAAATTTTTTAGGTGGTCGAGATCATTCTACTATTATTTATACTTGTGAAAAAATTGAAAAAGAGTTAAAAGAAAACAAACTTCTTCAAGACCATTTAAAATTTATTCAAGAAAAATTCTCTGATTTTTAATTATCTAAAACAATTTTAAGGATTTGTTTATAAAAAGTTAATTTATTTCTAATAAATTGTTTATAACTATTTTTTATTTATCTTAATTTATTTTTTTCTTTTTTTATCCACTATTTTTTTTTATTTTATTTAACAATTTTTGCTTTTATTAAAGTTAATTAAACAATTATCCACATTTTAAGTTATAATAGTAATAGTAATTTAATTAATTTAAAGAATTTTAATTATTATTTCAAAGCTATGCTTTTTAATTGTAAAACAATTAATTTAAAAAATGCTCTACAAAAAACAGAAAGGATTATTTCCAAACAAATCACTTTACCGGTTTTAGGAAATATTCTTTTGAGTGTAGAAAGAGGGATGTTAGTTGTTTCATCCACTAATTTAGAGATGGCAATTAAAATCTATTTAGGAGGAAAGATAGAAAAAGAAGGACAAATCACTATTCCCGCAAGGATATTAAGTGGATTTTTATCTAGTATAGAAGATGAAAATATTGAAGGAGAAGTAATTGGAGAAGATTTATTAATTAAATCAATAAAACATAAATTAAAAATAAAAGGAATGGATGCAAAAGAATTTCCAATTATTCCAGAGTTTAATGGGGAAATATTTTTTCGTTTAAATACTTCAGTTTTAGGAAATCTTATTCCTAATATTATGATTTCAGTGGCGCATAATGATACTCGACAAGAATTAAATGGAGTATTTGTGCGTTTTTTTGAAGATTTTTTAATTTTTGCTTCTACAGACAGTTTTCGTTTAAGTGAAATTAAAATTAAATTGGATAAAAAAACAATTACTGAAGAATATTTAATTTTTATTAAAAATAATCCATCAATTATTTTACCCGCTTCTACTTTAATAGAAATTCAAAGAGTTTTTGAAAAAGGTGAGATGGAAATAAAAATTGATCAAAACCAATTTTTTATTCAAAATAAAGAAGCGAAAATTGTTTCTCGGTTAATAAATGGCAATTATCCAGAATATCAACAAATCCTACCAGAAAAATATGAAACAATAATAAAAATAAATAAAAATGAATTATTAACTGCTTTAAAAATTGCTCTTTTAGTAGTAGGAAATCAAAATGGGGAAGTGAATATTAAAAGTAGTTCTGATAAAAAAAGTATTATTTTAACATCCCAATCAATAGATGCAGGGGAAAATATTTCTGAAGTAAGCGCAGAAATAAATGGAGAAAGTTTTGAAATGATTTTTAATTGTCGTTATTTTTTAGAAGGTTTAAATAGTTTAATTTCTGATAAAAATGAGGTTTTATTAAAAATGAATAAAAAAAATACCCCAGTTTGTTTAAAAGGTTTAAATCAACAAGGCCAAGAAAAAGAGGAAATATCTTATATTATTATGCCAATTGTTAAAGATTAATTTTAAAGATGTGGAAAAATTTTCAGAAAGTTTTAGAAAAAAGAGTTCAAGGAGGGGTGTCTAATCGAAAAGATAAATACTTTATTAAACAATTAGTAGAACAAATTATATTAGAATGTTTTGGTAAGGTTGGGCAGGAAAATATTAAATTTTATAAAACACAAAAAGAAAAAATTTTTTTAATTTGTGATAAATCAGTTTGGAGAAGTGAGATAAAATTAAAAGAAAAATATTTATTAAAACAAATTAGTGTAAAAATTAAAGAAAAGAGTTTTTTTCAAAAAATAGTTTTTAAAAAATGAAAAAATTTTGGTTTTGGTTAAATAAGAAAATAGAAAAAATAGAAAACAAAAAACTTTCTTTAAAAAGTTGGAGTGTGGCTTTTTTATCTTTAATTAGTCTACGGGTTTTTCTTGAAGAATTATTAAATGGTTTTTCTAGAACTAATTTTTTTGAATTTCTAGCTTTTTTTAGCCATACACTTCTTTTTTTCTTACTTTCTTTTTTAATTTTTTTATTTCTTTTAAAAAAAATTCTTAAAGAAGACCTTTTTAAAATAGCCAATATTTTATTATGGGGATTTTGGATTATTATTTGGCCACCCTTACTAGATAAAATTTTCTTTCCTAATCAATTTGTTTGGAGTTTTTATTTATTTAGTGATTTAAAAGGTTTGATAAAAAATTTTTTTCTTTTTTTTGGGGAAAATTTAACTATTGGTGTGACACTGGGAACTCGAGTAGAAATTTTTTTAGCAGTTTTAGGTTTATCGAGTTATGTTTTTTTGAAAAAAAAGACTAAAAAATGGCTTTTTTTAGCACCAATTTTATTTTACGGGGTCTTATATTTTCTAGGTTCTTTTCCGAGTTGGTGGACATTAGGAGAAAGTCTATTTTCTGGTTCGGGGTGGAATTTTTCTGAAAAAGATATTGTGACAATTTTTTTAAGCCCTTTTTCTTTTTTTAGTTTTAAAAATCAAACTGGAAGTGGTTTTTTTGCTTGGAAAATGGCGCTTATTTATAATTTATTAATTGTTTTTTTGTTATCAATTTTCCAATTTTGGCTAGAAAAAAAGAAGTTTTGGGCGCTTTTTAAAAATATCCGTTTTCCACAAATGACTTTTAATACTGGTTTATTTTTTTTAGGACTAATTTTAGGACATTGGTTGTTTCCTAAAAATTTAACTTTAGATATTTTTTCTTTTTTAGGTGTGTTTAATTTATGGATAGCAATTTTTTCCGCTTGGTTTTTTTCAGTTTTAGTGAATGATGAAGAAGATTTACTCACTGATGAGATTACCAATTCTCAACGACCACTGGTGCAAAAAATTTTTTCTCTAAAAGAATATCGCAATTATCGATTAATTTTTCTTTTTTTCTCTCTTTTTTTACCGTTATTAATTCATTGGAAATTAGCCTTCTTATTCTTAGTTTATCACGGCCTAACTTTTATTTATTCTTGTCCGCCTTTTCGTCTTAAACGTTTTTTAGGAATAGCTAGTTTTTTATCTGCTGGAGCTTCAATAATTTTCTTGTTTGTTGGTTTTCTTCTGTTTTCAGAAAATCAATCCTTAATAGCAATTCCTTGGCGAATAATTATTTTTATTTTTCTTTCTTCTTTTTTAACTATTCCTTTAAAAGATATTAAGGACGAAGTCGGGGATAGAAGAATGGGAGTTTTGACTTTATCAGTTTGGTTAGGAGAGTCAAGAAGTCGGCTAGTTTTAGCTAGTTTATTTTTATTTAATTATTTATTTTCAGTTTTTATTTTTAAGGAAGAAAGTCTGTTTTTGCCGGCGCTGATTTTAGGAACAATTTCTTTTTGGGGAGTTGTTAGTCAAAAAATCAAAGCCCGTTTTTTGCCTGGCTGGGTGATTTTTTGGACATTTATTTACTTTTTTTTCTTAATTAAACTTTTTTAAAAAACAAATAAATAAAAAAATCTTTCGTTCTTGCTTTAAAAATTTTTTCCTTTATAATGAGATTGGGATTTTTTTAAGAAAACAAATTTTCAAATTAGATGGCGATGATTAAAGAAGAGAAAAAAAAAGTAAAAAAAGAAAGAAAAAAACTGGTTTTTTTTACAGTTTTGTTTTTAGTTTGGTTTAGTTTGTCTCAAGCGGATTTTTCTGGGCCGAATTTATTAGAAGATCGCGATGGAGATGGTTTAACTGATGCGGAAGAACGGGCTTTTGGTACTAATCCAGATAAACAAGATTCTGACGGAGATGGTTATTCTGATGGGGTAGAGGTACGAAGCGGTTATGATCCTTTAAAACCTTCACCTAATGACCGTTTAATAGTGGTTCAAGGGGAAAGCACGGAAAATCCAGGGGTCAGCTCTACTGAAACTGTCAAAACAAATCTTACAGAAAAATATATAGAAGAGTTGGTTAAAGAAAAAGGTGATTATTTAGGCGCTTTACGTTTAGCAATAGAAGGAGATAAAGAGACGATAGAAAAAAATAATTTAAATGAACTTTCTCTAACAGAGGATGATTTATCAAAGGTTTTAGAAAAGGCGATTAGTGGCACAGAAATTTCAGAAGGAGAAGTGTTGCCGATTTCAGAAAACGAAATTGTGATTATTCCTACACCAAAAGGTTCTCAAGAAGAAATTAAAACTATGGAAAAAAAACAAATTGAAAAATATATTACCACTCTAGGTTATTTTGTTGTAACTAGAGCTCCTTTTGAGATTAACACTGAGGAGGAATTTTTAAAAAGTGGGGGTTTTTTTATACAAGATATGGCTGCGGCCTTAATGAGCGGGGATTTTAATAAAATTCAAAAAACGCGAGAAAAAAATCAGGAAATTTTTTTGGAATTAAAAAAAGTTGAAGTACCAGAAGTAATTAAAGATTTTCACTTAAAAGTACTTTATTTATACAAATGTTTTTTAGAAGGGGTAAACGAAAAAGAATTAATAAATCAAACTGATCCAATAGCAATGATGCTAGAACTAGGAAAAATACAAGCTTTAATGGTTAAAGTGCAAGATTTATCGGAACAGTTAAATGAAATTTGTGCGGAATACGAAATAAAGAGTTTTTCTGGAGAAGGAGTTTTTCAATAAATTTTAATAGAAATTGGTTTTAATGAAAAGAAAACTTTTTAAAAAAATAGGAATATTGGTTTTTTCGGTGATTTTTGGTTTAAATATTGGATTTGAAAATGTTAATGCTCAACAAGCAGGGATTAGTTGGGGAGAAACTTATTCAAGCTTGCCAATGGATACTTTAATGGATGAGGCGCTAAGGGTTTTTAATGAATCAATAACAAGTGCTTTAAAAAGGATAGCTATTAAATTAGTCATGGATCGAGTGCGAGCTTTAATTTTGGGTCAAAGTGGCGGAGGAAGCCGAATTATTGCTGATTATGGGGATTATGTTTATGGTTACTCAGAAAGAGTAACTAAAGGAGTAGTAAGAGATTTTTTTAGTACTGTTAATCAGTCGGCTTCCAGCGCTACGCGATCAATGTATCGAGATATAGAAAAAACGGTTACCAATGAAATAAGTCCTGTTTTTGATAATCTAAAACCACAAGTTGATAATCGTTTAACCGGTGGAGAAAAAGATTTGTTTAGAGAATCAAGGGGTGGTGGAATTAGTACCTTTTATCTTCATTTAACTAATGATATGGATAATGTTGTGGGTGCGCGTTTGGCGATTCAAGAAAGAATTGATTATCTGCGAGAAAAGACGCGAGAAGAACAACGTGCTAAATATCAAGTTGGTGGAGGAATGCAGGGAATTGAAGACAAAAATGGTTTAGTTAGTTTGCCCGGAAAAATTGTGGCAGATATTCAAACTTTTGTAGAAACAATGGAAATGCGAGCTTTGGTTAGTGCGCAGAAATTGCCAGAAGTTATTGGAGGAACAGCGGCGATGATGGTTACTCAGGTTTTACAATCAGGTATTGATAAAGTGATGAAACCAGTAGATAATCAATTGAAAAATATTAATAAGAGTGTTAAGGGAGGAATAAATAAGGTGCAAAAAGATATTTACAAGGGTATTGAATTTGATGGCAAAAAATAAAAAATGGTTAATAAAATCTAAAGAAATTATAGGCTGGAAGGGTTGGAAAAAACTCGGCCGGTGTTTTTTATTGATGCTTTTCTTTTTGATTATTTTTTCTCAAAATACTTTGGCGCAGTGGGGTTTAGTGGATGTTTCTAAATTAATGGCTACAGCTTTTTACAAACTAGCCCAATTGTCTGGGTTGCTTCTAGGTATGGCTATGTGGTGCGTAAATCTTTTAACTTCAGCAGATTTTTATAATAGTGTATTTTTTAGCGATGGAGCTAAGGCGGCAATTAATCTTGGCTGGAAAGTGGTAAGAGATTTTTTAAATTTATTTTTTATCTTGATCTTATTATTAATTGCTATTAGTACAATTTTACGGGTACCTAGTTATGGAGATAAAAAGAGAGTTTTCAATGTAGTTATTGCTGCTTTATTAATTAATTTTTCTAAGTCGATTGCTTTGGTTTTTATTGACATTTCCCAATTAGCCATGTCTTTCTTTATGGAAGCTTTAAACGGTGATGGGGATTCTTTGGCTGGAAAAATTTTAACTCACGCTGGTTTGAAAGATGCATTAGGAAAAGAGAATGTGGTTAGCGGTAGCGCAAATGAATATATTGGTTATATGATTATCGCTGTTACTGCGACAATTTTTTTCTTAGTGATGGCGGTGATGTTGTTTGTTTTAGCCGCTACTCTCGTGGTACGAGTGGTGGCTTTTTGGATCCTTATTATTCTTTCTCCTTTGGCAATGTTTGGTTTGGCGATGCCTGGAGGTGGATTGGGAAATTTACAACGGGATTGGTTTCGAAAAATGTTACATTGGTCTTTTTTTGGTCCACTACAACTTTTTTTTCTTTGGCTGGCTGTTGTTATTTTAAGCAAAGTTACTCCCTATACAAATCAGAGCATAAAAATGCTTAAAATTCCCGAGGTCAATGTTGATAACACAACACTAATTTTAAAAGCTTTTGAAATTATTGTTCCTTATGTTGCTGCTGTTTATTTGCTTTTTTATGGTTATGATGCTGCTAAAAGTGTTTCAGTTGGCGGAGCACAAAAAATAATGAATTGGGGGAGTAGAAAAATTGGAGAATACGGAAGGAAATTAGGTAAATGGTCAGCTCTTGGAGTGGGTGGTGCTTTGGCTACAACTAGTTTAGCTGGAGCGGGTTTAGCAATGGCTGGAGCGGCGACATATTATGGAGGAAGATATGGAGGAAGGGTTATTAAAGATTATGCGACCGGTTTGCGAGAAAAATTAGGAGAAGGGAAAGCAGGTTTTATTTTTAGAACTAAACAACAACGAGAAGAAAAAGAAAGAGAAAAAAGAGAAGAAAGAATTGCTCGAATAAAAGGTGGTGAAGATGAGAGAAAATATTGGCGAGGCCGGGCTAATAAGTTAAAAAAGGAATGGGAAGATTTAGGTGTAGAGGATAAATTTCTTCAGGAAAAAATGAAAAAAGGCAATCAAGCGGAAAAAAAGGCGGCAGCATTGCTTTTGGCAGAAAGGGGAAGAATAAATACAGCAGATGGTCCCGGAGGTTTTCGGGATGCTTTGAAAGCAATTCAGGGGGATAAAATTTTAGAGGCAAATATTCGGAAAAAGTTAAAAGAAGATAATATTTATGCTTATATGACTTATGATATTGATACTTATTGGGATATCATTCAAAAAACAGCAGATCGTGACCTTTATGAAAAATTAGGTAGAAATGATTTTATTTTAGGGATTGCTAAAAATGAAGGAGTAGATACTAATAACAGAGATGCAATAAAAAGTTTTTTAAAGAGTTATAAAAAGGGTCTTTCTGGAAAAAATAAAGATACTTTTAAACAATCTGCATATAACAAACAATTAGATGAGCTCACTCCTAAACAAATTGCCAGTCAAAATAATTTATTATATGAAAGAGAAGAGACTGTTTTAAGAAATTATTTTGCCGAGAAGATGTCTTTTCGAAAAGGAGATGGCGGCACAAAGAGTCGCCGGGAATTTGAAAAGGAATTGGATCGACAAAGCAATGGTTGGCGTTCAAAAAAAGCTAAAGAAATTGTGAGTGCTGCACAGACAGATCCTAGGGCAATGAGTCGTTAACCATTAACAACTGATGAAAAAAAGCTCGTAGAGCTGGTTTTATTTAGTTTTTATGGAATTTTTAATTTTTTTATCAATGAATAAACTTTATTTTTTTTCTGATCAATTTTCACCTCGCAATGCCAGTGTTAATTGGGATCCAGAACAGGATTTGCCTGAAGAAACAGAAGCTTTTTTTGAAGAATATAATAAATTACCGCTTTTTTTGCGCTTTGGATTGGGATCGGATTTAGCGCGGGAAAAAGTTTATCTTTTAGCTAAAAAATTTGACTGGGAAAAAGATGAAAAAAAAGTGGGAGAAATTTCTCGCTTAGTAAGGGATGTTTTTTTGCGCAATCTACGAGAAGCAGATTTACTTTTAAGAATTAAAGAAAAATTAAGTTTATTTGGTAAAGAAAGATTACTTTTTTATCAAAATATTAAAAAAATTGCTTTTTTGGTTAAAAAAGAGGGGGAAAAAGAATTTGCAGAAGATTTTTTTTGGTGGCCGATTAATAAAATTATTAACACTTATCCAGAAACACTTCAACAAAAAATTGGTTATTTGCCGATTTTTTTAGAAAATAATCAGGTGCCAATGATGCCATCAATTGAAAATTGGTTTCAAGATTATCTTTTAAAAACCGGTGTAAAAAAACATAATCTTTTGGAGCGGAGTCGTTATTTATTTGAGGGAGAAAATTCTAAAAAATTAGACTCGACAGAAAGAAAAAAATTAGGTATATTATTAAAGTCTTATGATGAGGGGATAAATTTAGTACTAGATAAAAGGGATAAGAAGTTAGAGCTAGAAGAAAGTTTGAAAATTGATCAAGAATGGTTGACAGCACTGGATTTTTTTCTCACACAAGATCTTAAAGAAGAAAATTTATTCCTGGAGAAGAAACCTTTAATTTTTGTAAAACAAGATTATGGAAAAGAAGAGAAAAAAGATTTTTCTTCTTTTAAGAGAAGAATAGCTCAGCCTTTTAAGGATAAAGAAAAAAAAGAATTAAAAAATGTTTTGGATTTAAGTCAATTAGTTTAATTTTAAAAAAATGTTTTTTGAGGTTCCGCAATATATTGATATTGAAGATAAAATTGCTTTTCAGTTAACTAGTAAACAATTAGGTTGGTTTGCTTTGGGCGGGATTTTAATTTTTTTGGCTTGGAGTGTTTTAGAAAAAGGCGCTTTTATTTTTACAAGTATTTTAATTATAGTGGCTACTTCAGGAATGGCTTTTGTTCGGCCTTATGGTTTGTCAATGGCTTCTTTTATTTCTTATGGCTTTTTTTATTTTTTAAGACCTAAAATTTATGTTTGGCGAAAAAGCGCTGAAAAAATGGATTTAGAAGAAGAAAACAAAAAAAACGACTTTAAAAAAGGATATAATTTAGAAAGAACAATAAGAAGTCGAGAAAAAAAGGTTTTGGAAATAGATAAAACTGCCGATTTTTTGGATAATATTCAAAAACTTTAGGAGTTTAAGAGTTTTGAACAAAAGTTTAAATAGAATAAAAATTTATGAAAAATAAAGCTGAAAATCAATATAATTCCTTACAACAATTTATTCAGGTAAAGGAAATTAAAAAAAATGTAGTAGTTTGTCAAGACGGATCTTTGCGAGCTGTTTTAGCTGTTTCTTCAATTAATTTTGATTTAAAATCTGACAAAGAACAGGAATCGATTATTTTTTCTTTTCAAGGGTTTTTAAATTCTTTGGATTTTCCTTTGCAAATTGTTATTTCTTCCAAGAAATTTGATGTGGAGCCTTATTTGAAAAAACTGGAAAGTAGGCGTCGAATGAGTGAAAATGAGCTTTTAAATAGTCAAATTATTGATTATTCCAACTTTATTAAAGAATTGGTTTCTGTGGCTAGTATTATGACTAAATTATTTTTTGTAGTAGTGCCTTTTTTCCCTGTTGAGTCAAAAAAAGAAGGTTTTTTAGATAGAATATATTTATCAGTAAATAAAAGAAAGGAAATTTATCAAAAAAGAGAATTATTTGAATCCTATCGCGGACAACTTTTTCAAAGAGTAGGACAAGTGGCTGAAGGTTTATCAGGTATTAGAATTAAGTCTTCTCTTTTGGAAACCCAGGAATTAATTGAGCTTTTTTATAACAGTTATAATCCCTCCGAATTTGAATATCTTAGCGTTCAAAAAGAGGTAGGAATGGTGGAATTAGAATAAATAAATTATATGTTAAAATTTTTTTCTTCCAATAAAAAAGACAAAAAAACTTTCACTACTAAAGAGAATTTTTCTTTAGAACAAGAAAATATACAGGATATTTTAGAACAAGAACGTCTTTATCAAGAAGGTTTAGTGCGAGTTATTGATTTTATTAGTCCTTCGGCATTGGGAATTTATAGTTCTTATTTGGAAATTAGCGGGGTTTATTGTCGAACTATTTTTTTGTCGGCTTATCCTAAGATTTTATCTATTGGTTGGGTGGGAATGTTGATTGATATGGAAATTCCAATGGACATTTCTTTATTTATTCATCCAATTGATACTGCTAAAATAATCAAATTTCTTCGAAAAAAATCTACGCAAATCCAATCAGAGATACAGATTGAATCAGCGAAAGGTTTGGTACGGGATCCTGTTTTAGAATTAGCTTATCGTAATGTAGAAAATCTTCGAGACCGTTTACAAGAGGGAGTGGAAAAATTTTTTAAATTCGGGCTTTATATTAATGTTTTTGGAAAAACATTAGATGAGTTGGAAAAAAATGAAGCGGCACTTAATTCAGTTTTGAGTTCTCGTTCTATTTTTTATAAAAAAGCAATTTTTCGAATGAAAGAGGGTTTTGATTCTTGCTTGCCTTTATGTAATGATCTTTTGCAGGCAGGAATTAATTTAAGCACTAATCCTTTATCTACTGCTTTTCCTTTTATCTCAACTGATATTTCTTCTAATCAAGGAATTCTTTATGGTATTAATAAACATAATAATTCTTTGATTATTTTCGATCGGTTTTCAATGGAAAATTATAATATGGTGGTTTTTGCTAAATCTGGTTCTGGAAAGAGTTATGCGGTTAAGTTGGAGGTTTTGCGATTGATGATGCTTGGAGTAGATGCGATTATTATTGATCCAGAGGATGAGTACCGTTATTTAGCTGAAGCAACTGGCGGTTCTTTTGTAAGAATTTCCTTAACATCAAATAATCACATTAATCCTTTTGATTTGCCAATTGAAGAGGATAAAAATATGGAGGAAATTTTACGGTCGAATTCCGCAACTTTATTAGGGCTTTTTCGACTAATGTTTGGCAATATCACTTCAGAAGAGGATGCTATTTTGGAACGAGCTATCAAAGAAACTTATGCGGTTAGAGATATTAATGCCAATACTTTACCTTCTCAGATTACTAAAGAAAATACTCCGCTTTTGGAAGATTTTTATGAAGTTTTGCGTAACATGAAGGGTGCTGATGATTTGGCGGCGCGTTTAGAGAAATATACTAAAGGTATTTTTTCCGGTTTTTTAAACCATCCAACCAATGTTTCTTTTGAAAATCAATTATTAGTTTTTAATATTAGAGATTTAGAAGAGGAATTACGTCCAATCGCGATGTACTTAGTGTTACATTTTATTTGGAATGAAATTCGGCTTAAAATTAAAAAAAGAGTAATTGTGGTGGACGAAGCTTGGATTATGATGAAAAATGAAGATGCAGCCAATTTTCTTTTTTCCATTGCTAAAAGAATTCGTAAATATTATGGTGCCTTAACTACTATTACCCAGGACGTAGCTGATTTTATGGGATCTAAGTTTGGCAAACCGATTATCTCCAACTCTTCTGTTCAATTATTATTGCGCCAGTCGCAATCCTCAATTGATGCGGTGGCGGATACTTTTTATCTTACAGAAAGAGAGAAATTTCTTTTATTGGAAAGTCGAGTAGGCGAAGGAATTTTTTTTGCGGGAGAAAAACGAGCAGCTATTAGAATTGAAGCTTCTTTTTCGGAAGATCGGATTATTACTACTAATCCAGAACAGCGAATACAGATCAATAAAGAAGAACAAGAGAGAAAAAAGCTAGAAGCTGCTATAAAAGAAGATGATGAAGACGAAGAATTGGGAGATTAAAGACAAAAAATTTTCTAAATTATCGATTAAAGTAAAATTTTATTAGTGAGTTTTTATAATTAATTATTAAAAATAAATTAATTTACTAGTTTTTTTAAAAATAAATTTAGATTGATGGATTTTTTTGAAAGACAAGAAATTAATCAAATTCGAGATCAAAAAAAAGATTTAGCTATTCAAGCTGATTTACAGAGGAATAGAGAAAGTAAGACTTCTGAAGTACTAGAAAAAGATCAAGTTTCTTTTTTAGGAAATCATCCTACTGTAAGTGATTCTTTGACAGCTTTTAAGGCTATTAATTTTAGTCAGGATTGGGGTCATTTTGTTGTGTTAGTTTTTTCCATAGTTGCTGACTTGTTCGGTTTTGTACCTTATTTAGGAGCTTTTATGGGCTTTTTCTTTTCTATTCTTTTTTGGACGATTTATTTTGTTAGTGGACAATTGAAAAATCGTGCTTCAGCTAAAATTTTAATTTCTGGAATTATTTATTTTTTTGAATCTATTGGCGGAGTTTTATGGTTAAGTTTACTGCCTTTATTTACTTTATCTGCAGTGCTGATTTATTGGTTAGAATTAAGTCAGCGGCGAGCAAGCGAAAAAAACAATGTTTAGAAAATTTTTTAAAAAAAATAATTTTAAGTTGTTTTTGGTGGGACTAGTTTTTACTTTAGTTTGTTTTTTTCGTTTCTTTTTTCAGGAGGATTTTTTACAAGGAGACTATTGGAAAATTTTTATTTTTTATGGAGGCGCTTTTTTTCTTTTGCCTTGGGGAATTATTCATTTTTTCTTTCAGCAAAAAACAGAAGATTATTTTTGGGGAAAGTTTAATTTTGCTCATTTTGAAAAAAGAAAAGTGGAAAATCTTCTTTTTATTTTTTGGATTGGATTTTTCGGGTTGATTATGTTAAAATCTGATCAATGGAAAAATTTTCCGATTTCGCCTTGGATTTTAGGCCGTTGGGAGTTAGTATTATTTTTAGATTTTACTTTATTGCCGTTGATTTTGTTTTTTCAAGAGTTTTTTTATCGAGGCTTTCTTTTAAAGATTTTTTCTGAAAGGTTAAATCTATGGGGAGCGGTGGTTTTTCAAGCTCTTTTAGCCATCGGATTTGAAACTTTTTTTATTGGAAGAGCTTTTTTAGTAGGGATAGTATTATTTGTTTTTTATTGCTTTTTAGGCTGGGTGAGTTGGAGGCAGAAGAATTTTCTTTATTCTTGGTGGTTAATTTTTTTAAGTGGTTTATTTTTTGATTTGGTAGTTAAATATAAAATATTTTCTTTATTAAATAAATAGTTTTTACCAATGAAAATAAAAAAAATAATTGCTTTTGTTTCCTTATTTTTTCTTCTGGTCAGTAATGTTCAGGCTTTTTTTGGAAAGGGTATTAGTTCTGGAGATGTGAGTATGGCGGCAGATACTCTGGAACAGCGGTATGGTTTTGATAGCAATATTCTTCGGAGAGCGTCACAAAGCAATACTGGAACAGGGGTTTCAATTAATTTTGATAATCCAACACCGCAAGAAGGAGAAGAAGTGACTGCTATTGCAATTGTGGAAAAATATGAAAATCCAGTAGAAAAACTTTATTTTACTTGGTTTTTATTACGAGCAGAAGATGATTTACAAAAGTCAGAAACAATAGAAAAAGCAAAACGGCGAGCGGCTAAAATTATGGCGCAGGGAAAATTTAATCCAGTTTATTTTGCCACAGATTATTCGACTAATAGATTTGTTGATGCCGATAAAGATTATTTTAAAGCGCCTTTTGGTGGGGGTAATGGTGTAGGTGGTAGAGAGGGTGATGAAACGAAATATGCAGGAATTGGAAAATATGAAGAGGAATCTTATATTGATAAAGCTAAAAGAGTGGTAGACAGTACAAAAATAACTCGTTGTTATCGTCATAATTATGGTTATTCTTTTGAGGAGGAGGAAGAAGAAAAGGAGGGAACATCGGGAAAAGATCTGGTAATTGAATGTAAACATCAATTTCCTGTTGTTGATGAGAATGGACCTGAATCTGTTTCGGAGTTTTGCGATAGTGGCGAGAGTGAATACATTTTAGGAACAGGGAATTCTCAAGAAGGTTTTACTGCTGATAAGGAAGCTTGTTGGAGTCTGGATCCTAATAATCCTGATACAGACGGAGATGGTGTGCCGGATGAAGCTGATTTAATTGGGATGGGACAAGATAAATTTAAATGGAAATATAAAAATGGCGATCGGGTGGGATTAATAGTTGAGGGTATGACTTCTATAGTGATTAATGAAGAAGGCAAGGCGGATGATTGGGAAGAAATGACTTTAGAAGAACGACAGAAAGAGTGTGAAGCGGAAAAAGCTAAATGCGATGATGATTGTCGAAAGGCAGTAGGAATTGAAGATGATCAAACGACTACTACAGGAACCATTGATCCCGCAACAGGTGAGGTAAATATTACTAGTGAAACAAAGTCAGGAGAAGATCCTTTAGCTATTCAGGATTATCAAATTTGCAAAGAAGAATGTATAAAGAAATATGATAAATGTATGCAGGAAGCGCAAGGATATGTTGATTATATTAATCAACAAAGACAAATTGAAGCTGAATCAAAGGCTATCAATGGTTATAGAAAAATAATGTGGACGGGAATTGATATTTGTACTAAAGATAAAATTGATTTAATGGCTAATGATGAATGTGATAGCGAAGATGATATAGGTTTTTCTTTTTGGGCTTCCAAATTAGTAAAGGAAAAAGCGGCTGAAAACTTAGAAACTAAGGTTACTATTTTTCCAGAAACACCTCAAATTAGTACTGTTGATGAAAATAGTTCTGATTTTGTTACTTTAACTGCTGAAATTACCAATGAAAATACCGATGGGAATTTTGCTTATTATAAATGGGATTTTTATGCTTGTGGCGAAGAGGGGTTGGAAAGTTGTTTAAAAGATGAAAATTTAATTACTGGCAGTTGTATAGAAGGCAGTTCTTTGGGCGAATGCGCTTTAATTGATAAGGATGGGGATGGAGTGGCAGAAACTCCGGTTTTAAATTCATCATCTTCGGCGGAAGGGATGGGAGTAAGTGAAATTAGTTTTCAACCTAAAAATGACCTTTTACCATCAGAAAAGAGCTATTTGAAAGTTTTGATTAAAACTAAACGGGATAAAAGTAAAGAACAGTACTCTGTAACTGAAGTAGATGTGCCGTTTACTAAGAGTAATACAGGGATTAGACTTTTTAAAATTTCAGAAAATAGTGATGGTTCTTTTGGTTTTAATGAAAAGGAAGATGAGATTTGTAATAAAAAAGAAACAGGAGTAGATGATGGTTATTCAGTAATGTGCCCTGTTTTTCCTTATCAAATAGTGGCAGGTAAAAGCGCTATTAAGGAAGGAATGAATGAAGATAAATTTAGTTATGCCTGGCAAGTTGATGGAAAAAATTTAACCCCAATTAATAATTGTCCTTTTCAAAATGGTTGCAACCAAGATATAGTCTATTTTGTTGTAACAGGTGAAGATTTAGAAAGAAAAGTAATAACGCTAAAAGCTAAAGAAGAGAGTTTAAATAATTCAACAGCCCAAAAGATTTATTCTGTCAATAGTCCACTAGGATTAATCAAATTGGATTCTGAAGATCCAAATGCCGCTTGGGCAAAAATTAAAAGCGATGGCACAACTGCTGAGGATCTTTTTGAAGTAGTAGCTGGGAAAGAAGTTTCTTTCCGAGCAGATTTAATTCCTAATTATTTAAATCAAAATGGAGATGAAGATGTGGATATTTTATGGATATTAAACGGAGAAGAAGTTAATAAAGAGTATTTTGAACAATATCCTGATTCGGGAGTTACTCTTGAAGAAGGAGGAAAAAAGATTAATTTTTCTGTTCCAGAGAAAGTAGGAAGTAAAATTTCTCTAAAATTAATTGTTAAAAAGAGTTTTTTTGCCGAAGAAGATGATACAGATGAAGAAAAAGTCAAAAAAGAGCGAGAAAGAAAGCTTTTAGAAGAAACTTTTGGAATTTTAAATTATCGGGATTCTGAAAGTACGCGTGTAGCAGAAATAAGTGTGGTGACTGAGCCAGTTACCGCAATGGAAAAGGGTTCTTTGAAATTGTTTTTTGCCTCAACAATTAAAAATGCTCCTGAATATTTAATTTTTTCAATGCGATTGGCAATTATGTTAATTTTGAGTTGGGCTTTGCTTTTTGGTTTTTCTTATTTTTCTGATTTTAAGAGTAAGGATAATTTTTGGCAATAATTTTTTTATGAAAAAGAAAAAATCTTTTGGCAGAGTAACTCTTTTGGGAATAATCTTCTTTTTTGTTTTGATTATTTCTGTTTCAAGTGCTCAAAGTGACACTGGTAATTTGAAAAATTATACCAATCAAGAAAAAATTCCAGGAAAAGCTGTCACGGATAATATCATTGATTATCTAGAAAATTTGTATTCTTTTGGGATTGCTATTGCGGGGATTTTAGCCGTAGTAATGATTTCTGTGGGAGCTTTTTCCTACATTATAACATCAAGTGGTAATAGCTCAAAAATGTTGGATGCTAAAGAGATGATTACGGAAGCAGTTTTTGGTTTAATTCTAGCTCTAACAGCCTATTTATTGCTTTTTGTTTTAAATCCGGATTTAATAGAAGGGACTGTTTCTGCGCCGATCAAAATTTCTAATGAATCCAATTAATAAAAAAAATAGATGGCGAGGAAAATTTTTTATAGCTCTTTAGTTATGTTTGTTTTTTTGGGAGGAATTTTTCTTTGGAGGAGATATTCTCTAGGAGAAATCTTTTCTCAAAAAACCACTGAAGTGGAAATTAAAACCACTAATTTAGCTAATGAAAATAGTTCAGTAAATGATCCATCTGGACAAAAAAAATCCAACACCTTTTTATCAGAAAATGAGAAGTCTATTCAAAAATTGATTGAAGGACCAGTTTTGGGACCAGTTTTGGCGGCAGATGAAAAGAAAATTCTTTATTATGCCAATCAAAATATAATGCAAGCGGATTTGGATGGAAAAAATCGTTCTAGCTTAGGAGCATATCCTTTTTCTTCTGTGGAAGAAGTGTTTTGGTCATCTCAAAAAAATTGGGCGATATTAAAAGATGCTGGCGGATATGTTTTTTTTAATTTGGAGAAAGAGGAATTTATTGCTTTTCCGCAAGCAACAGAGCTTTTGTTTTGGGGAAATTTGAATGGACAGTTTTTTTATGAATATCAAGATTTAAAGACGGGACGAAGAATTTTGGACGCTTCTTTTAGTTTGACAGGAAAGCCATGGGAGGAGATAGTAGATTTGCCTTATGGAAAAGCTCAAGTGGCTTTACATCCTTTCAAGAATGAGGGATTGTTTTTTCCTGATCCGAAAATAAGTCAAGCAGGAGAAATTTTTAAAATTAATTTTTCTACTAAAGAAAAAACTAAGTTTCTTGATTATTATCATGGAATGGATTTTTTAATTTCTCCTAGTGGAAAAAAAATATTAGAGTCTTATAGAAAAAAAGATGGGAGAATTTCTTTAGGTCTGGTAGATTGGGAGACAGGAAGTTTTCAAGATTTAAACTTTCCTACCAGTGTGAAAAAATGTGTTTGGACAAAAAATGAAAAAGAAGTTCTGTGCGCGGCAATTTTATCAGCAGAAAATGTTGTTTTGCCAGAAGACTGGGAAAATAAAAGAGGTTCTTTCGGAGATATTTTTTGGAGAATAAATGTTCAAAATGGTAAACAAACCCGTCTTTTGGAATTGGGAACCGAAGAAAAAACTGATGCAGAAAAATTATTCTTAGACAAAGAGGAAAAAAATTTATTCTTTTTAGATAGGCTTTCTGGCGGTTTGTTTAAAATTGTTTTGGCTCAAAATTAAAAAGAGTATTAGCCAAAACAATAAGGCTGTGTCGTTTTTCCATAAGGGAGTTTCTACTAAGCCATAAAGAAGAAAATAAACAAGCAGGAATTTTTCCAAAGTGGTAGTGGTTTTTTGAGGGGTGAAAGCGAAATACAAAAGAAAGAAAAAGAAAAGAAGAGGTAAGAAACCTACTTCGGACCAAAGTTGAAAAATTAAATTGTGAGCATGTGGAACAGCCCATTGTGGATAAGGGGGAAAGAGGGGTTGATAAGCTAAATAAGTTTTTTGAAAGTTACCTAGACCTATTCCCCAAAAGCCTTTTTCAGAAATAATTTTTCGAGTAACTTGCCAAATAACAATTCTTGAATCAGTGGAATTGGGTGGAATATTAGGTTGATAGGAAAGTTTATTTAGAAGAAAATTCCAATTTAGTAAAAGAAAGAGATTAAAAAAGACCAAGAAAAAAAATAAAAAAGATTGAAAACGATAAAAAAGAAACCAGAATAAAAAGGTTAGGGGAATAAAAAGCTCAGCGCCTAGCGAGTGGGTTTGATAGAGTGTCCAAATAAGCATTCCTGTGCCTAGAAGAAAAAGAAAAGAAAACTTTTTTTTCTTTTTCTTTTGAAAAAAAATAAAATAGTTTATTCCAATAAAAATAGCTAAAGATAAATTAAGCGCCAATTGATTAGGAGAAGAAAAAAAGAGGCGCAGTCGTTGATCATAAGTCCAGATTTCTTTTTGCCAAAAAATAATTGTTAAAAAAGTTAACCCAAGAGCGGAAAACCAAAAGCTCATAAGGAGATTAAAAGATTTTATAAAGCCATTTTTTATCCAAAAAATAACTAGCCAGGTAAAAATAATTGGCAAACAAAAAAGACTTTTCCAGAGGCCTAAACCATCCCAAAGGGCAGGATTAGAAAGCGCAGAGAAAAAAGAAAAAAACACAAAAAGTCCAGAAAAAAACATAGCCCAAAAATTTTTTTGGCAAAAGGTTTGAAAAATAGGAAAGAAGGGTTTTTGAAAAATTAAAAAAAGAGAAAGAAGAATAAAAATAAGCAAAAACAAATCTAAGGCATTAATTGAGCCTAGATTGGTAATCGGCCAGCGCCAAAAATAAGAAAAAGGCAAAAGAAATGACAGGTTGGCCAAAAAAGGTAAAAATTTTGAGAAAAAATTGGTTTTTAGAAAAAAAGTTTTCATAAGGCTAGAAAAACTAAGAAAAGCGGATAAAGTTGTAGTGAGAAGAAAGGCGCTTCAAAAAGAGCATATAATAAAAATCCAACAAAGAAAATTGCCAAGATTTTTTTTGAGTTAGAAAAGAAAAATAAGTTTTGAAGGATAGGTAGAAAAAAAATAAGTAAAAGTAAAAATAAAGAAAAAATTCCGGTTTCTGCTAAAAAATCTAAAAAAAGATTGTGAGCATAGATGGGTTCTCGAAGCAAGGCATCTTCTTTAACAAAAAGCGGGAAATTGCCTAAACCAACCCCTATCCAAGGTTTGGTTTGAAAAGCTTGAAAAGCTTTTTCCCACATTATTAGCCGACCAGAGATAGATCCTTCTTGAAAATGAAAAGAAGTTAAAAGTCTTTCTTTCCAAGGATTATTAACTAGAAAAAAAAGCGGTAGACAGAAAAAAAACAGAAAAAAAAGCATTTTTAGAAGAGTGGGTTTTTTAAAGAAAAAAAGTAATAAAAAAATTCCTTCGCCAGCAAACATAAAATAAGCGGTTCGGGAAAAAGATAAAAGTAAAGCAAGAAAAATTAAAAACAAAGAGCAAAACCACAAAAGAGAAGGCTTTTTTTGATAAAAATAAACTCCAAAAGGAAAACTAAGTGCCAAAAAGGCTCCAAAAAGATGAGGATCGGGAAAGGTACCAAAAGCGCGTAAAAAATTTTGGCCATTAATATTTACTAAGAAACTGGGAAAATTTTGGGTGACGCTGGCAAAAGTTTTTCCCAAAAAAAAGACTTGGATTTTTTGCCAAAAAGATAGAGTTGTTTCTATACTAAAAAACAAAGCAGATCCAAATTGGACCAAACCTATTAGCGCTGATAAAGTAGCACTTGCGAAAAAGGCCTTAAAAAGAGAGTGAGAGGAAAAAGAAGGGTTGGGCTGAGCATAAAAAGAAAAAGAAAAAAGATAAAAAGGCAAAAAAGAAACCAAGAATAAACTTTTCCGAAGAGACCAAATCGGATTTTCCGCCCAAAGAAAAGAAATGCTAGTGAAGATTAAAAACAATAACCAAAGCCAAAAAACAGGTTTTTTATCAAAAGTTAGTTTTTGTTTTTGGAGACCATTTGTCAGCCAAAGCCCAAAAAGTAAAAAAGGAAAAAGACGAATAATTGATAAGTCAATACCTTCTGTGGGATTGAGAGCGGGAGAAAAAGGAAGAAAAAAAATTAAAAAGGGAAGGATTTTTGGCATTATTGACATCATTGACCCTTAAAAATAAAGTGAACTATTTTTAAGAAAAAAACTTCTATGGGTGGGCGATGTTTTTGAAAAAAAATTTTTTGTGAAGAATAAAAAGATTTTTTTTTCTCTTGAAAATTTTTCCAACTTTTTCCGTCATAATGTCCTATTAAAAAAAAGGGCAAAAAAAAGACTTTTTTTCCAAGTTTTTTTAATCTTAAACAAAAATCTTGATCTTCAAAATACATAAAAAAACTTTCATCAAAACCGCCAATTTTTTTGAAAAGTTGGCGTTTAACTAATAGTGCGGTACCGGAAACCCAATCTACTTCGCAAAAATGTTTTTTTTTCCAACTGGCGTTGAAAGTATGTCGAAAAAGAATTTTTAAGAGAGTAGTTTGTTTTCCGCAAGTCCAAGGTTGAGGAATTTTTTGGGGAAAAAGAAGAATTTTTCCGCCCACTGCTCCTACCGAGGGGTGTTTTTCTAAAAAAGCTAAAACTTTTGAAAAGGATGAATTAAGCAAAAAAGAATCAGGATTAAGAAAGAGTAGATATTGGCCGGAGGCTTTTTGGGCGCCTAAATTGCATCCGGCGCCAAAACCACGATTAACGGGTGATTGAATTAAAATGTTTGGAAACGAAAAATGTTCTAAAAGATTTTTGGGAAATGGACAAGGATCATTATTGACTAAAATAACTTCAAAAGGGATATTTTTTAAATTTTTTTCCAGTGACTGAAAACATTGCTTGAGAAATGTTTGGCTTTGAAAATTGACAATAATAACAGAAAGAGTCATTTTTAGAAAGTAGAGAATAAAAGATGGTTTAATTATAGCAGTTTTCTGTTTTTTAGAAACAACGTTCAATGGTGATACTTTTCACTTCGCTTTATTGTATAGACCATTAAAAAATGATAAAATTCAAACAGCGAAAATAATATAGGCTCTTGCCTAGAACTTTTTTAGAATAATTAACATTTTTTTAAAGATTTCATCCTTTTCATTATACCTGAATTCCGTTTCTTTCAAATGCAGATAAAAATCTTTTGTGGATATGCCATTAAACTTTCTTATTCTTCGTTTGGTATAACTCCAAAAATTTTCTATCCCATTGATATGTTCCTTTGCAATTTGAATATTCAAGGTTGGAATGGTTAATCCTGTAATGTTTGTAACTATCCAAGACTAGTTCGTCATAAGCTTTCCATTTGTCGGTATAGACGGCGCTTTTCTTGTAGACCAGCTTGTCAATTATCGGCTTAATCTCGGCTCTGGTGGCATTTTGATAATTTAGGCGTAGACGTTTCTATAGCGCACAAGTTAGTCGATGAACATTTTCCGTCAACTAATGAGTTCCAAGTTATGAGTGGAATTGGGACAATCAATAAGGATTTTGGATTTTGGGCATTCTTGCTTATCGGTAGGCAGGCGACCCTTACTTTTTTATCCGGAATAAGAAACAAAAAAACAAATTTTCTATTAGTAATCTTAAGTTCTGTGCAATAAACAACGAGATAAAAAAATTTACACCGCACAACACGGTACATGCGACTCGGAAATTTTTACCATTTTATATTTTTTAAAGCCAAGTCAAGAAAAATTTCCTTTCCCAAATTGTAATGACGAAATAGCAGGCTCGGGACACATAACACTGTGCTTAAGTTTCGATCTCTTCCGAGATAGTTCATCATCTTTTCAGTCGCAACTTCTTATACGCGGAAACGTTAAGCGAAATAGCAAAATTATTTATAAACTTTTTATTAAACTAATTATTAAAGATATGAAAAAGCATATAGAGAATATTGTACATACCAAAAAAATTCAATTGTTAAAAGACAATGTAGATTGTAATCAAACACCTGAAAAACCTTTATTTGAAAAGACATTTTCATATTTATTAAATAATCAATCAACAATCGAACAAATAAATATTTTTCTTGAAGAACATAGAGATAGGATAATTGGTGACTTAATTGAATATCTTATCTTATTTCCAAATAGTGAAACAATTAACGAATATTTAGATAGTATTAAGGAAATTGCTCCTTTATTAGAAAAGCCAAATGGAGACTTCTATTATAAAAAAGCAAAAATAAAAATATTAATAAAATATGTAGCGAGAAAATTATCTATGAGAGAGTTAGAATCAATTGAAGCAAAAGAAAAAGTCTATAAATATTTTTTAGAGCAATTCATAAGAAATGGGTATTATTTTCATAGTTTTAATGGTGCCTTTGAAGAATCCATTCGTAAGAATGGTTTAGATACGAATATGAGACAATGGGATTGGAAAGAGTTGAATCATATTAAAGCGATTTTTTCAAGAGTTGGTGAATATAGAATTTTAGGATGGGGAGATTTAAATTGCCAAGGAAAGATATCGATTGCTGATGAGACTAAAAATATTTACAGGTATGGAGTTGCCTCTCCAGAATGGTTTGCTCAATTTACGTCCGAAGGTTGGCATATTCCAGCCGAAGAACCATATGATAAAAAGGCTTTTTATAAAAGAGACTATTATAGTGCAAAGAAAAATATAATTATGCTCTGTAAAAGATTAATGTCTAAATCAGAAGAAGATATAAGAGCTAGAAAAGCATATCCTAATATTACTATTGAAGAAATGACAGAGATATTAAAATTTTTTGAGAAATACTGGAAAATATTAGCAACAGAAAATAGTTCTCCAAAATGTGCTTTGATTAAAAGATCTTCTATAAATAGAAATACTAGTGTAACAAATTCTTATCAGGAGTACTGTAAACTAGCAAAGAAATTAAATTTTGATGATTATTCATTGGAAAGAAGTATTGATATGCTAATTTCATCAAAAGAACCCGATACTCAATTGCAAGTAAAAATAAGTCCGGAAGATATTATAATAATTAATCTTCCTGAATATTCTGAGATACATAAGGACTGACGAATAGTATACATTATATAGGTACACTCATTTAGTGAAATGGCTACATTGTTAACTATTAATCAAATAAGTGTCTATGAAAGCTAAATATCAGCGAGAATTAATATTTAAATGGTACAGCTGAGTTAAGAAGCGTAAACATACAGTCAAGAAACCTGTTTGAAAGAATACATCTAATCTTAAATGGGCTAATTCCCCAAGAGAAGCTGAAAGTATCACTATTAAATGTTGATTATTCGTTTTATTGACAAGTTGGCCAATTAGTGCTATAATTGACCTAGAATTTTTTGAGCGGCTCTCATTTTTGAGAGGCGCTTATTATTTTAAAAAGATGATGAAAAGAAAAACAAGAAAACAAGGGAAAATAACAATTAGCTTGGCAATCAGTCTCTTTTTCTGTTTGATTAACGGGGTGTTGGCTTCTGAGAAAACAGAAACTTTGCGAAAAGAAATTATTCTTTTGGTTAATCAAGAACGATCGAAACAGGGATTGAATGAGTTGGTAGAAAGTTCTCTTTTAGATCAAGCGGCGGAATTAAAAGCGACGGATATGTTGAAAGAAAATTATTTTGCACACACCTCTCCTTCAGGCATAGATCCTTGGTTCTGGTTTGATAAGGTGGATTATAGTTATAAATACGCTGGAGAAAATTTAGGGATGGATTTTTCCAGCGCTATTTCAGTGCATCGGGCCTGGATGAAAAGTCCGACGCATCGAGAAAATATTCTTTCGGATAAATTTTCTGAAATTGGGGTGGCGGTTGTTGAGGGCGAAATTGATGGTCGTCAAACGATTTTAGCAGTTCAACTTTTTGGTTCTGCAAATAGTCAAGAAATAGCGACTATTCAAAAATTTTTAAGAAAAGAAAATTTAGCAATAAGCATCAAAGAAAGTTCGGTTTTTCCTTGGAAAAATAGCGACGGGAAAAGTGAGGCTTTGATTTTTGCTGAGGTAACTGGTTTGGCTGATAAAGTGGAAGTGGTTATTAATGAAAAACATTATCCGTTGGAAAGAATTAGAGAGAATAATTATTTAAGTTTAATTTCTTTAGAAAATTGGAATCCAGAAAAAGAACAAGCGGTAGTGGTGGCTAAATCTCCTTGGGGCGGGGAAATTTCTGAACTAATTTTACCTAGCCAATATTTTGGTTATTTTACTCAAAAGAAACAGGAAAAGGCAGAATTTTTAATACCAAAAGAAGAAGTGGTGGCAGCCGGAATGGCAGATAAGATTAATTCTGACGACTTTTTTTCTTGGAAAAAGCTTCAAGATGGTGTTTTAGTTTTTGGCGGATTGGTTTTTCTTTTAACTATTATGAATATTTGGGTTTTGGAAAGAGAAGAAGCCCGCCTGCTTTTATTGAAGTGTCAAAATTGAAAAAAGAGGGAAAATTTTTGATATTAATTTTTTAATAAAAAAACAATGAAAGGATGAAGAAAAAACAAAAGCTCTTTTAAAATTAAAGCAATTTTTTAAGTTAAATGACGACAATAGCGTCAATAGTCAAGAAAATAAATCTATTTTCTAGTCTTTTTTAGACAAACAATTCTTCCAAAAAACCCTTTTAAAAGGGTTTTTTGTTAGTTATTAGATTACTTTTGGTATTGAAAGTTTTTTCTGTTATTATGTTTATAAATTTTTATTTTCAAGAAATGAGTTCGAAAATTTATAAAAATAGTTCAGAGCGGGGTTTTTTATGGCCTAAAAAATCTTTAGGGCAACATTTTTTGCGTAGTCAAGCCGTTTTAAAAGAAATAATTGGAGCAGGTGAACTTAATCAGAAAGATGTTGTAGTGGAAATTGGTCCGGGACAAGGCTTTTTAACTAAAGCTTTACTGGTAACGGTCGGCCAAGTGGTGGCAATAGAAAAAGATGAAAAACTGGTTGCCTTTTTGAAAAAACAAATTTGGTTGAAAAAAAATCGGCAAAAAATTATTTTAGTGACAGGAGATGTTTTGCAATTTCATTGGCTTCAGTTTTTTCAAGAAAAAAAAATTGAAAGCTATAAATTGGTGGCTAATATTCCCTATTATATCACAGGGCAAATTTTGCGGATTTTTCAAGAAATAGAATGGCGGCCAGAAATAGCGGTTTTTTTGGTGCAAAAAGAAGTAGCGGAAAGAGTTTGCGCTTCTGCTGGTCAGAAAAGTTTACTATCAATAGCAAGTGAATATTTTGGTCAATGTCAAATTGTGGATTATGTAGGAAAAGAAAATTTCTTTCCTGTTCCTAAAGTGGATTCAGCTATTTTAAAAATTGTTTTTAAAAAAGCAATTCATTTGCCCCATCAAAATTTGGCTAGCAGAAAAGCTTTTTTTCGTTTGGTGAAAATGGGTTTTGCTTCCCGACGGAAGACTTTGTTTAATAATTTAAAAATTGCTTTTGCGGAAGAATTATTAAAGCAAGCTTTTCTGGCAATTGGTTTGAATTGGAAGGTGCGGGCTCAAGAATTGGAATTGAAAGATTGGTTGGCATTAGAAAAATTTTTTGTTAATTAAAAATTTTATGTTATACTATAAAAAAATATTTAAAAATATATGGAAATCATTAAATTTTTGGAAGAATTAAACGCTCTTTTGGATAAGTCTTTTATTTTTCGAGGCTACAAGTTTCTTTTAGCCTTTTATTTAACAGTAATTTTTTTGGCCGTAGCGGCAATTTTATATCGGATTGGAAGGCTTTATTGGACAGTATTGGTCAGCGGGCAGGGAAGTTTGCATATTCGTAAAGGAGAATATTTTCGTCGTTGGAAAAAAGTGGAAAAACTTTTAGAAAAAGATGATTCTGCTAGTCAAAAAGCGGCAGTTTTAGAGGCGTCTCAAATTTTTAACGAAGTACTTGATCGTGTAGGTTATAAAAAACCTAAATTAGGAGATAAATTAGCAGACATGACGGAGGTACAACTGGTTAATTTAGAAGAGGCGCGTTGGGCGAATAAATTGAAAAACGAGATTGTGAAAAATCCCCAGTTTGTGTTGAATAAAAGGGAAGCGGAAAGAGCAGTGGCGGCTTTTGAAGCGGAATTGGATTTTTTTGAAGCGATTTAATCTTTTTAAAGACAGGTGGCGAAAATTCAACAGAAAAAAGAAAAACCAATGATCAAAAAATTTCCGAAAGGTTTTTTGTGGGGGGCGGCTACTTCAGCTCATCAAGTGGAGGGTGGGTGTTTAAACAACTGGACTGAATGGGAAAAGAAAAATGCTTTGCGACTGGCAAAAGAAGCTGAGGAAAAATGGCAAAAGTGGCAAAAAGAAAAATTTTCAGAGATGTTTAATCCTGCCAACTATATTTCTGGGCGGGCTTGTGACCACTATCATCGTTTTGCGGAAGATTTTGATTTAGCCAAGACTGGGGGTCATAATGCACATCGTTTTTCTATTGAATGGTCGCGAATTGAGCCAGAAGAGGGAAAATTTAATGAAAAAGAAGTAGAACATTACCGTCAAGTGGTTTTAGCTTTGCGTCAGAGAAAAATAGAACCTTTTGTTACCTTATGGCATTGGACGCACCCAATTTGGTTAGAGAAGATTGGAGGGATTAAGAATCAAAAATTCATTTTTTATTTTTCTCGCTATACTCGATTTTTAGTGGAAAGATTGGGGGCGAAGATAAACTTTTGGATTACGCTTAATGAACCGAATGTGGTTGCTGCGCAAAGTTTTTTGAGAGGAGTTTGGCCGCCGCAAAAAAAGAATTTGAGGGATTATTTTTTAGCAATAAATCATTTATTAACTGCTCATCAAAAAACTTTTTTAATTATTAAGAATTTATTTCCTCGGGCGCAAGTGGGAATCGCTAAACATCAAATTTCTTTTCAGGTTTTACAATCAACAATGATTAATAAATTAGCAAAGAAATTGGGAGACTATTTTTGGAACAAAAGATTTTTGAAGAAAATTAATTATCAGCAAGATTTTATTGGTTTGAATCATTACAGAAGGAGGATTGTGGAAAAAGGTTTATATAGAAAAACTGAAGAACGTTTAACAGATTTGGGTTGGGAATTTTATCCAGAATCTCTTTTTCAAGCGCTAGTGGAATTGAAAGCTTATGAAAAACCGATATATGTAACAGAAAATGGTCTAGCTGATGCTGATGATTTCCAAAGAAAAGAATTTCTTTTTCGCGCTCTTTCTGCATTATATTCGGCAAAGAAAATTGGAGTAGATGTACGAGGTTATTTTCATTGGTCGCTTTTGGATAATTTTGAATGGGATAAAGGTTTTTGGCCACGTTTTGGTTTAATTAAAGTGGATTTTAAAACCTTAAAACGAACCCCTCGTTCCAGTTTTTATTTTTATAGAGATATAATTAAGAGGAATGCTTTATGAATTTTATTTATTTAGCTATTTTAGGTTATTTTTTTCTGGCGGTTGAAGCTGTAGCGAGCAAATATCTGTTATCTGGCGAGAGGAATAATTGGCGGTTATATTTGTTTTTTGTAAGCGTTTTATCTTTATTTGCTTTTATTTTTTCTCCTTTCGGCTTATTTTGGTGGGGATGGGAACTGTTTTTCCAAGCGTTTTTTTCTGGTATAATTTTTTTCTTTTCTCTTAGTTTTTTATTTTCTGCGCTTACTTCCTCGGCTGCTTCGCGGGTTTTTGTGCTTTTTGGGGCGGTTTCCACTCTATCTGGATTTTTTTTAATGAAAATTTTTTTTCAAGAGAATTTGGCTATCAATGAGCGTTTAGGAATTATTTTTTTGCTTTTCGGCGGTTTTTTGATTTCTTATAAAATTTCTCAAAGAAGATTTTTTAGGAAATTTAAACAGATCGTTTTTGCGGGTATTTTGTCAGGAATATCTCTAGTTATTTTAAAACAGGTTTACCAAGAGAGTAATTTTGTGAGTGGCTATATTTTTAGTCGTTTAGGCTTATTTTTACCCTCCTTGTTTTTTTTAATGATTCCTTCGTGGCGAAAAAGAATTTTTTATCAAAAAAATAAACTATCAGGAAAAATTTCTTTTTGGCGGGTAGTGCCTGTTAAAATATTAGCCGGTTTAGGTACTGCTTTGGTGAGTTTTAGTATTTCTATCGGCAGCTTAACCATTGTTAATGCGTTAGTTTCTATTCAATATTTATTGACTTTTTTTCTTACTTTGATTTTAGCGAGTTTTTTTCAAGAATTTGCTAAAGAGAAAGTGCCTTGGCAGGACGCTTTTTTTAAGTTAACGGGAGTAATTTCTATTATTGGTGGAATAGTTTTCTTTAATTTTAGTTAAAAAAATGTTTTTTCTTTTTAAATCAGTGAAGTTTTTGATAAAAATTGTTTTGGTCATAAGCTTCTTTTTATTTTGGCTTTTTATCCTTTTTAATTGGCCAGTAGAGAAAAGAAATTCAAAGATGGCTTTGGGAGTAACTTTTTCTGATTTTTATGCTCGAGAATTAGACTTAGACTGGCCAAAAGCTTATTTAGCCATTTTAGATGATTTAGGCGTAAAAAAAATTCGTTTGGCGGCCTATTGGTCAGAAATTGAAAAAAAGCCGGGAGAATATGATTTTTCCGATCTAGATTGGCAAATTAAAGAAGCAGAAAAAAGAAAAATTGAGGTGATTTTGGCGCTGGGAATAAAGGTGCCGCGTTGGCCAGAATGTTTTGTGCCAGAATTTTATCAAAAAGATGAGGCAAAAAGAAGAGAACAATTATTGGTTTATGAGAAAATTTTATTAGAGAGATATAAAAATTCGCCAGCAATTAAAATTTGGCAAATAGAAAATGAACCTTTTTTATCTTTTGGCGACTGCCCAGTGGGTTTTGTGAAAGCGGAAATTTTGGATCAAGAAATTGCTCAAGTACGCAAAATTGATGGTACAAGGCCAATTTTGACAACAGATAGTGGAGAATTGAGTTGGTGGTATCAAGCCGCGAAACGAGGAGATATTTTTGGTACGACTTTATATCGCAAATTATATAGTCCTCGTTTTGGTTATATTACTTATCCCATTGGGCCAAATTTTTTTCGTGTTAAACAGTGGATTATTAAGAAAATTACTCCGCAAAAAAATTTTTTAATTATTGAATTACAAGCGGAACCTTGGGGTTCTACTACAATCAAACAAATGAGTTTAGAAGAGCAGTTTCAGACTATGGATGAGTATAAATTACAAGAAAACATAGTTTTTGCTCAAAAAACTGGTTTTCCTATTGCTTATTTGTGGGGAGCGGAATGGTGGTATTGGTTAAAAGAAAAAAGGGGTTACCCCGCAGCGTGGGAGACAGCTAAAAATTTATTTCAAAATAATGAAATGGTGGAAGAAAAATAAAAAAATAATTTGTTTTGATTTGGGAGGAACTAATTTTCGATGGGCAGTTATTGATTTTGCTTTCGATCGACCAAAGTTTTTGGCTTTTGAAAAAAGGGAAAAGCCTTCTTTTTCGCAAATCCAAACTACCTTGTTATTCTATATTCAAAAAGCGAAAAAAAAATATCAAACCCAAAAAGTTGCTATTTCTTCAGCAGGAATTGTGGATCAACAACAGAAAATAGTTTGGCAGGCAAAGCAATGTTATGGAAAAGAGGTTTTTTCTTTCGCTTTTTTGGAAGAGTTAGGTTGGGAAGTTTTTTTGGAAAATGATGGTCGGTGTTTTGCTCAAGGTAGTTATATTTTTGAATTGAAACGAGGTTTTGATCCAGTTTTGTCTTTGGTAATTGGTACTGGAATTGGCGGTGGTTTTATTTGGGATGGGAAAAATTATAGAGGCCAACATTTTTCTGGCTTGGAGGTAGGTCATCAATTTTTTGAAATTCAAGGAGAAAAGACGGACTGGGAAGATTTAATAGCAGGAAAGGGTTTGGAAAAACAGTATTTTCTTTTAACTAAACAAAAGTTAACTGCCGAAAAGATTTTTTATTTGGCGCAAGAAAATGATTTAACGGCTCAGCGAGTAATAAAAACAGCTGGTAATTATTTTTCTTTAGGGTTGGCTAATTTAATTAACCTTTTTGATCCTCAAAGTTTAATTCTTGGAGGAACACTTGTAAATAAACAGTCTGCCTTTTTTCTTCAAGCAGTTAAAAATAGTCAGGAGTTAATTTTCAATCAGCAGTTAAGAATTAAATTTACTGGTAAAGCGGTTAATAATGAGAGGGGAAGAATTTTAAGAGTGTTTTTTTCTCGTTTAAATGACAAAGCTAGTCTTTTAGGAGCAGGTTGGGGAATGATGAAACAAGAAGAGAAAAAATAAAAAACCACCTGGCAAGGGTGGGTTTTTAAAAGAAACTATGAATAAGCAAAAACAAGAATTTTAACTGGGATTTTCTTTATCGTTAATTTTACTGAAATAAATATTGACATCACTAATCCATTTACGAACGCTTTCAGGAGAGTGAGTAGCGCAACTAGAGCCACATTTCCATAAAACCATTTCTTCGGGGGTTTTTACATCGGCTTGAACTAAGTCCCGTAAGCGACCAGCTACTGTTTTTACGGCATCTTCTGGACTGTCGAAACAAGTATGTCCGCCGGTGCCCATTTTTTCTCGAATTCCTCTGTATCCCCAATAATTATAGCAATCTTGGCCATTCAACAAAGGAACTCGTAAACCAAAATTGCTTTCTTTTTTGGCAATTCCTACTAAAAAAGCGGCTACAATTCGATCATTTTGAGCAATATAGGGCGCCATTTTTTCCATAGGATAACCAGCTAAAATTTTTCGTACTTCTTGTTCTAATTCTTCCTGCTTGATATTTTCAAAGGTTTTCATGGCCTCAGTAACAAAAGTTGTTAATTCGCTATCAAATTGTTGTGCCAATTGTTCATCTTTTTTTCCTAAAACTTTAGTTTGCAACTCAGCATTTTTTTGCGCTATTTTATTTTGTTCTGAGATTAATTGCCGAGTAATTTTTTCGGTGGTGCTTTGATGGATAAAAAAAACAGAAAGTACAGTGGCTACACAAAGAACGGCCAGTGTCCCCACAAAAGATCGTGTTTTTAGAAAAGATTTATCCCAATCAACTCCAGAGAGAGGATTGGGTAGTACCGGTAGTTTCACATCAGAATTTTGGAAAGAAATTTCATTTTCCTTTTGTTTGGAATAATAAAGTCTATTTTCTTCGGCGCGAATAGTCCTATCAAACAAATAAGCGGGGGCAATATCTTCCAACATTTTTAGCGGGCTAGTTTTCAGTGCCGACCAGCAACCTTTTTTAATGCGGATTCTTTTTACTGGGCTAATGAAACTTTTCTTAATTCCTTGGGCAAAAAACTCTTTTTTATTTTCTCCAATAAAAAGAGTCTCACCACGAGTAGAATTTTTAATTTGTTTTATTTTACTCCAAGCATCTTGTTGGTTTTCAAACAAAAAGCGAAAATCCGGTTTATTATTTTTGTCAACAATACAATAAAAACTTCTTTTAATTTTCATATTTTCACTTTTATTTCAAAATTAAACCACTGGCCAATTAAATCTCAAAGCCGTGCTGTATTTTTTAGTCAAGTTCAGTATAAAAATAATTTAAAAACTTGTCAAGGAAAAAAAAATGTGTTATTTTCTTTTCGTGTCGGAAAATTTGGGAAGGTTTTTTTAGAAGTTTTTTCTTGTTTTTTGAAGATGGAAGTTTTTTCTGAAAAAAAGATTTGGTGTTTTGGCCCTATCGTCTAGTGGTTAGGACAACAGGTTTTCATCCTGTAAACAGGGGTTCGATTCCCCTTAGGGCTACCAGTTTTATTAAAGGAAAATAAAAAGTAGAAGTGGATGATGATAAGGAAAATTAGTTGATAGGCTAGAAATTTTTGAATAAAATTGGTAATTAATTCTAGTTTTTCAAACAATAAATTTCCTAGTTCTTTTTTTGTTATCATTAAAGGTTTTAGTTGGTTTTCTTTAAATTTTTTAAAAGGGACTATATCAGTAATTTCTTTATTATTTTTTGTTTGAGAAATTTTAACACTATTATCTGAAAATGAATTATCAAACCGAGGGGGTGGTCTTAAAAAGTTTTTCTTCTGGTGAATATGATCGAATTTATTGGTTTTTTTCTCCACAATTCGGAAAAATTAACTTCGTAGCTAAAGGTGTTCGAAAATCTTTGGCTAAATTAGCAGGAGGATTAGAACCATTGACTCAGGCAGAGGTTTTTTTAGTCAAAGGCAAGAAAATTGATCGGGTGGTAGGAGTAACCGCGCTTGATCAATTTCAAGAAATTCAAAAAAATTTGGAAAAAAATATTCGGGCGAGATCAATTCTGGAATTGCTTTTTTACTTGGAAATGGACAGTTCTGAAGCAGAAAAAATTTATTTTCAATTAAAACAATATCTTTTTGAATTAAACAAGAGCATGATTTCTTTAGGAAAAACTGATTTGTTAAGTCTCGGGGCTATTTGGAAAATTATTTTTCTTTCTGGTTGGGGAATAGACTTTTTTCATTGTTTGAGTTGCGGAGAAAAATTGCAAAGAGAAAAGAAAAACTATTTTTGCTTTGGTCGTGGAGTGATTTGTGTGGATTGTCTAAAAAAAGAAACAGAAAATTTTTTTCACTTGCCAATAGAGAAAGATGTGATTAAACTTTTGCGTTTTTTAGTTCAGCAGGACTTGATTTTTTGTAAAAAACTTAATCTTTCTGATAGACTAATTTTAACTCTGAAAAAATTGACGAAAGCTTATTTAGATGAAATAATCGGGAAAAAGATGTTAGATTTATGGTTTTAGTTATTTATCTTCACAAAAAGAAAAGAATGGAAGTTGGACTTTTGAATTGAAAAAAGAAATATTTGATTAAAAAAGGGTTAATGGAAGGTAAAAAGCTAAAAAAGGCTTCTTTCAGTTTAAATTCAAGGAGTGTAAAAAATTTTTTAAGAAATTTTCGTTTTTGGATGGATTTTTTATAATTAATTAAATAAATGAATTTTTCTAAAAAAGGCAATTTCTATATTACCACCACTTTACCTTATGCTAATGCTAAACCGCATATTGGTTTTGCTAAAGAAATTGTCCAAGCCGATGTTTTAGCGCGATTTTATCGTCAATTTGGTAGTGAGGTTTTTTTTAATACTGGAATTGATGAACATGGTCAGAAAATTTTTCAAAAAGCTCAAGAAAGGGGAATTGAAACCCAAAAATATTGTGATTTAATGCTACCGGAATTTGATAGATTGAAAAATTTTTTGAATTTGAGTTATGATAATTTTATTCGGACTACTGACGCTGAGCATCTTAAGGCAGTTCAAGAGTTTTGGAGAATTTGTCAAAAAAAAGGTGATATTTATAAAAAGAAGTATAAAACTAAATATTGTGTTGGTTGCGAATTAGAAAAAACTGATTCGGAGCTAATAAAGGGAAGATGTCCAGAACATCCTCAACTGGATTTGCAGGTTATTGAAGAGGAAAACTATTTTTTTCGTTTTTCTAAATATCAAAAGAAATTAACTGCTTTTTATCAAAAAAATCCTAGTTTTGTTTTTCCAGTGAAAAGAATGAATGAAGTGAAGAATTTTGTCAATCAAGGCTTGCAGGATTTTAGTATTTCTCGAATTAAGAGCAAAATGGCGTGGGGGGTGCCAGTGCCAGAAGATGATAGTCAGGTAATTTATGTTTGGTTTGATGCTTTGATTAATTATATTTCTACTTTGGGTTGGCCGAAAAATTTAGAAAAATTTGAAAAATTTTGGCCGGGTGTACAAGTTTGTGGCAAAGACAACTTGCGTCAACAAGCAGCTATGTGGCAGGCAATGTTAATGTCGGCTGGTTTACCTACTTCACAGCGGATTTTTGTTAATGGTTTTATTACTGTGAATGGTCAAAAAATGTCTAAATCTTTGGGAAATGTGATTTCTCCTTACGAAATGGTGGATAAATTGGGTACCGACGCTACTCGTTATTTACTTTTGTCCAGTGGTAGTTTTGGTGAAGATTTTGATATTACTTGGGAGAGATTAATTGAAAAATATAATGCTGATTTAGCCAATGGTTTAGGAAATTTAGTTTCTCGAGTGATAAGGTTGTATGAAAAATCAAGTTTAAATGAGAAAAAAATTGAAAAAAGCGATAAAGAAGCGATTGGGAGCGCGAACAAGTTGTTTTTTGAAGAACTTCGTTTGGAGCAGGTTTTATTTTCTATTTGGAAAATAATTCAAAAGGATAACCAGTATATTGATGAAAGTAAACCATGGGAATTAATTAAAAATAATCAGGAGGAATTTGAAGTTGTAATGAAAAAGTTACTTTCTGATTTGTGGTTGATTTCTGATTTGCTTTTGCCTCTTTTGCCAGAAACTGCGAAAAAAATTAAAAAGGCCTTGGAAACGAAGGTTTTAGAAGAAGCTTTATTTTTGAGAATAAAATAAACTCAAACAAACAAATAAATAAAAAATTTCAAAAAGTATCTATCTTCTCTTTATCTTTTTTATATTTTATAGACAATTTACGAATAAAACTAGCGCTAGATTTTTAGGTCAAAAAATATCAATCAAATTTTTTTACTGAATTTTTTTAAGTAAAAAAATCCTTTCGGCCTTTCAATCCCTAAAAGTTTTAAATTTCGGTTATCACTTATCAATTTTGCTCATGGTCTTTAGGCATTTAGTGCAAACATTCTTTTTTTGTCCAGCTATTTTTTTAGATTGTAGATTAATTTTGAATTTTCGTTTAGTAGCAATATTAGAATGAGAACGAGTATTTCCAATTTTATTACTGCGACCACAGATATCACAATGCGCCATAATGAAATTAAATAAAGTTAAAAGATTTAAACAGCGGGAAAATTCTAGCAGTGGTTTGACGTTTTGTCAATATCAAGATAGAATCAGTCAGGTAAGCTTAATTCTAAGGTAATATATGGATACTTTTTTGCAAATTGCTATTTTAATTTTTTCTGTGGTAATTCACGAAGTTTCTCATGGATTGATGGCTTATTGGTTAGGAGATTCAACTGCCAAATATGCCGGTCGTTTGACATTAAATCCTTTGAGTCATTTAGATCTTTGGGGATCTTTTTTAATTCCTTTGTTATTGGTTTTTTCCGGTTCAGGAATTGTTTTTGGTTGGGCAAAACCAGTGCCCTACAATCCTTATAACTTACGCGATCAAAAATGGGGACCAGTTTTAGTGGGTTTAGCTGGGCCTTTTTCTAATATTTTATTAGCTTTAATTGCCGGAGTGGCTTTACGAGCGTTATTGGTTGCTGGAGTCAGTGAAGATCTATTTTTTTTCCCTTTTTTATCAATGGTAGCTTTGATTAATATTTTGCTTCTTGTTTTTAATCTTTTACCAATTCCGCCGTTAGATGGTTCTAAGTTACTTTTTGCTTTTTTACCTATTTCTGAACACACTAGAGCGTCTTTGGAACAATATGGTTTTGTTTTTTTGTTTATTTTTCTTTTTATGTTTTCTGGTGTTTTTCATTTTCTTTTGGGAATTGCTTTAAATTTTTTCTCTGATTGGGTAGTCGGAGTGCAAATTGAATCTTTTTTGTGAGATATTTTCTGCAATAAACATATTTATTATATTTATACTTACGGAAGCAATAATTTGGTTTATCTTATGGAAAAAAAAGAATTGAAGAATTATTTAAGTGAATTAAAAACTAAAAGCGTCCAATTGGACGACTGTCTTTGACTGGAAAGCGAAAAAAAAGGAATTAAAAGAATTAAAAAAAGAAATTGAAAATCCAGAAATTTGGTCTAGACCAGAAAAGGCAGTGAGAATTAATCAAAGGATTGATTTTTTAGATAAGGAAATAAAAGAAAAAATAGAACTAGACAAAGAACTTGAAGAGATAGAAGAACTTTTGTATTCTCCATTAGAAAAAAAAGACTTAATGCTTTTAGAAGATTTTTTGCAAAAAGTAGCTCAGAAGGTGATAAAAAAAGAAAAGAAGACTTTTTTTTCTAAAAAATATGATTCTCACTCAGCTCTCTTATCTTTGTCTGCTGGCGCTGGTGGAGTAGATGCGCAAGACTGGACAGAAATGTTGCTTAGAATGTATTTGCGTTTTTGTGAGAAAATGGACTGGAAAGTGGAAATTATCCATCAAAATCGATCAAACGAGGCAGGAATAAAAAGTGCTACGCTAGAGGTTTTGGGTTATTGGGCTTATGGCCATTTAAAAGGAGAGAAGGGCACTCACCGATTAGTGAGACTTTCTCCTTTTAATGCCAATAATTTGCGACAAACCTCTTTTGCTTTGGTAGAGGTTTTGCCAATTTTGGAAGAGGCAGAAGATTTTAAGATTGAGGATAAAGATTTACGAATAGATACTTATCGCGCTTCCGGCGCTGGTGGTCAACATGTCAATAAAACTGATTCAGCAGTACGGCTTACTTATTTGCCTATGAATTTAGTGGTTAGTTGTCAAAGTGAACGATCACAAGGACAAAACAAAGAGCGGGCAATGAAATTGCTTAAAGCTAAAATTATGCAAAAGAAAGAAGAGGAGCGCGAGAAAAAAGAACAAGAATTGAAGGGGATTTTTCAGTCAGCGGAGTGGGGCAACCAGATTCGTTCCTATGTTTTGCATCCTTATAAACTAGTCAAAGACCATCGCACAGGAGCGGAAACGAGTGAGGTAGAGAAAATTTTAGCCGGTGATTTACTTTTTTTAGTGGAAAGTTATTTACGGTGGCAAAATAGTCAGTCAGGAAAATTGAAAAATGAAAAAATATCTGAAATTGACAGAAAAAAAACTTGTGGTTAAAATGGATTAAAAAGATTTGTGTGTTTTAATTTTTAAATTAAAATTATGTCTCTGGGAATTTTGCTTTTAATTGGAATTTTGCTTTTAATTGGTTGGCCAGTGGCAGTTTATAATGGTTTTGTACGGTTAAAAAATCGAGTAGACGAAGCTTGGTCGGATATTTCTGTCCAACTTAAAAGGCGTTATGATTTAATTCCTAATTTGATTAACACAGTGAAAGGTTATGCTGCTCATGAAAAGGAACTGCTGGAAAAAGTAACTCAAGCTCGCGCCAATGCTTTAGCTGTCCAAAATCCATCTGCTAAAGCAGAAGCGGAAAATGCTTTAAGTGAAACGTTAAAGTCTTTATTTGCTGTTTCAGAAAATTATCCCAATTTAAAAGCCAATGAGAATTTTTTGGAATTACAGAGAGAATTGACAGATACGGAAGATAAGATTCAAGCTTCTCGTCGTTTTTATAACGGCAATGTTCGTGATTTTAATACTAAGTTACAGGTTTTTCCTAATAATTTAATAGCAAATCTTTTGAATTTTAAGGCTTATGAATTTTTTGAAATAACAGAAAAAGAAAAAGAGAATGTAAAAGTAGAATTTTAATTTCTTTAATTCAATGACTCTTTATTCTCAAAAAGATCATAACATTCGTCTTACTTGGTTGTATTTGTCTGGTTTCTTTATTTTTATTATCGGATTGGGTTGGATTTTTTCTCAGGTGACAAATAATCCTAATTTGCTTTTCGGAGCTTTTTTTGTAGCGGTGGGAATGAATTTTATTAGTTATTGGTGGAGTGATAAAATTGTTTTGTGGATTAGTAATGCCAAAGAGATTTCTCCGGAAAGTCATAAGGAAATCTATCGTTTGGTGGAAAATTTGTGTATTACAGCTGGTTTGCCAGTGCCAAAAATTTATTTGATTGCGGATACGGCGCCGAATGCCTTTGCTACTGGTCGCAATCCAGAAAAGGCAGTGATTGCTTTAACAGAAGGGCTTTTGGCTAAGCTGGAAAAAAGGGAATTAGAAGCTGTAATTGCTCATGAATTGTCCCATATTGGCAATCGGGATATTTTATTAGGAACGGTGATTACAGTGTTGGTAGGTTTTGTAGCGTTGCTTTCTGACTGGTTTTTGCGTTGGACAATTTGGAATAAAAGTGATAATCGAGAAAATAGTCAATTGCGACTGGTACTGTGGATAGTGGCGATTTTTTTGGCTATATTGGCTCCTCTGGCAGCTACTTTAATGCAATTAGCCATTTCTCGTAAGAGAGAATTTTTAGCTGATGCTGATGGCGCTTTATTAACACGTTTTCCAGAGGGTTTAGCTTCAGCTTTAGAGAAAATTTCCGCGGATACAGAAGTTTTAGAAGTAGCAAACAAAGCTACAGCTCATATGTATATTGTTAATCCTTTAAAGGGAAAGCGAGGTAGCGGTTTAGCTAAATTGTTCATGACGCATCCGCCGATAGAAGAAAGAATTAAGCGATTGCGCGCGATGGCGATCTAGGGTACTTTAATAAAGTTATTTGCAGAAAAAATTAATTTTTTTACTAAAAAAATGGAAGAAAAAAAAGTTTTAGAGGCTACGGTGATTAAAGAAGAAAAAGAGAAAGAAGAGGATAAGGATAAATATCAAGAGGATAAGGCAATTAGTTATTTGAGTTATTTGGGAATATTTTGTCTAGTGCCTCTTTTGATAAAAAAAGACAGTATTTTTGCTCAATTTCATGCTAAGCAAGGTTTGGTTTTAGCAATTGGCTGGATACTGGGAGGATTTTTTTATCATTTTGTTTTTTTGGGACTTTTTTTGCATTTGGCTATTATAATTTTATCTATTCAAGGTCTTTTAGCAATCAGTCGAGGTGAAATGAAAAAATTGCCAATTGTAAGTGATTTGGCAGAAAAGATTAATTTCTAATTTTTGACAAAGATACTTTAGATAGTTATAGTATGAGATGTAACTGAAACATTAAGTTTTTCAGATTGCTTGTTTTATTTTTAATTATAACGAAAATGTCAGCAGATTGGCAGAAAGAGGAAAATAAAGGGGAAGGAGAAAAACAATTAGAAAAAGAGAAGACAAAAGAAGAGAATGTTAGAGAAGAAGAAGAGAGATCTGTTGGGAAAAAATTTAATTGGAAAGATAAAGGGGTACAAAACATTATTTTAGCGATTACTGCGACAGCCGGTGTTTTAGTTCTAGCAATAAGTAGTGCCTGGATGGTTTATCAAAAGAAAAATTATATTGGCGAAAAAGCAGCAAAAGAGAAAGTGGAAAAATTTGTGAAAGAAAATTTAATTCCTTCTGATGGAAAGTTGGAAATTAAAGGAATAACTAAAAAAGAAGGTTTGTATGAGATTAAACTCTTAGTGAGTGGAGCGGAATATACTAGTTATTTAACTGGTGATGGGGAGATTTTCTTTACTCAAGGAATGAATATTAAAGAAGTGGAAGAGGCCACTAAAAAACAAAAAGAAGAGCAAGAAAAAGCAATGAATGTGGAAATTCCTAAAGCAGATAAGCCAACAGTAGAGGTTTTTGTGATGAGTTATTGTCCTTTTGGTACTCAAATACAAAAAGGTTTAATTCCGGTTATGGAATTATTGAAAGGAAAAGCTCAAATTGATTTTAAATATGTTGATTATGCTATGCATGGAGATAAAGAAATTGATGAAAATATGAATCAATATTGTATCAGTCAAAAAGAGCCGACCAAGTATTTGAATTATTTGAAATGCTTTTTAAAAGCGGGAGATTCTAAAAATTGTTTAATTTCAGAAAAAATCAATCAAAATTTATTGGCTAATTGTGTCAAAGAAATTGATGCGAAGTTTGAAATCAAAAAAAAGGCAGCTAACAAAGAAGCTTGGGCTGGCAGTCAATTTCCTCCTTTCGATCTACAAAAAGAAGATAATGTAAAATATAAGGTGCAAGGTTCGCCGACTGTGGTTATTAATGGAACGGAGGTTCCTAGTATACAAAGAGATCCTAATAGTTTGCTAAAAAAGATTTGCTCAGCTTTTAATACAGCTCCAGCGGAATGTCAAACTGAGATCTCTTCTGCTGTGCCGACTTCTGGATTTGGTGAAGGGACAACTGATAAAACGGATGCTTCCGCGGCGGATTGTGCTGAATAAAATTTTATCAATTTATGGGAACACTTTTTTGGATTTTAGTTGCTTGTATTTCTGTTAGCTTATTATCTTTAGTTGGTTTGGGAGCTTTTCTCTTCCGGGAGTCTCTTTTAGAAAGAATTCTTTTAAGTTTGGTGTCTTTATCGGCCGGTGCCCTTTTGGCGGGAGCTTTTTTTCATATGTTGCCTGAGGCTTTAGAACAAGCTGAAGGAGACGAAAAAATTTTTTTGTTTTTGGTATTAGGTTTTGTTTTTTTCTTTTTTCTAGAACAATTTATTCATTGGCATCACTGCCATAAAATGCCATCTCAGCATAAAAGTCCGGTAACTTATTTGGTTTTAGTGGCCGATACTATTCATAATTTTTTTGATGGTTTGGCGATAGGGGTGGCTTTTTTAGTAAATTTTCCTTTAGGAATTACTACTTGGTTAATAAGCGCTGCTCACGAGATTCCTCAAGAATTGGGAGATTTTGGTGTGTTAGTGCATGGTGGTTGGTCAAAAACCAAAGCCTTGCTTTTTAACTTATTCTCATCTTTAACCGCTGTTGCAGGGGGATTAACCGCCTATTTTTTTACAGGAAACTTTAATGTACCTTTACTTTTGGTTTTTTCGGCTGGTGGATTTATTTATATCGCTTGCTCTGATTTGATTCCGGAAATTAAAAATAAGTGTTCACTAAAAGAAAATATTTGGCATTTTCTTTTTTTTCTCGGAGGACTTTTCTCAGTTTATGGATTAACTTTTTTGGAATAAGAATTTTTAAAAAGTTTATTTTTTAAATAAGAATAAAATAAAATAAATTGATTTTTTTGGCCTTTTTTAGGATTTTTTGTCGGTTTTTTGTTTTTTATAAAAAAGTGCTACAATGTATTAAACAGAATATATTAAACAGTTTGTTTTGTTTTTTAATCATTAAGAAAAAGAAATGAAAAAAAGAAAAATTGGTTGGTTGTTGTTGGGAATAGGTTTTTTGGTATTGGGTGTTTTTAATTTGGTCCAAGCGCAAAGCGGCAATGGCTTAGGCCAAAATCAAAAAATTCCGCTGAGTGATGAGGAGAAAGCGGCTAAGAAAGCAGAAGTTATCGGCAAAATTGAAGAACGTTGGAAAACGGTAACTTGTAAAAAAGTGGAAAATCGTATGCGTAATCGCTATCAGAAATATGAAACTAATAAAAGTCTGCATAAACAAACTTATGAAAAAATGAAAACTAAAATTCAGGCTTTGGTAGCTGATTTTAAAGCTAAGGGTTATGCTGTGGAAGAAGTAGAGGCGGATTTAATTCAATTAGAAGAAAAACTACAAAAACTCTATACCGATCATGATGCCTTAATTATGAAAATGAAAGAAGCCGAAAAGGGGGCTTGTCAAATGACTCGGGAAGAGGCCGGAGAAAAAATAAAAGAAGTTAAACAGTATCGCTTGGAGACTATTAAAGTTGATATAGCGGATATTCATAATTTTTATGTTTCGGTTTTGCGACCAGATTTGATAGCTTTGATTCAGGAAGTAAGAGGGACAGTGAAGCCTAGTGTTACTGTTTCTCCTATTAACTAAATAAAACTTTTTATTTTTAATCTTCAAAAATATGCGAATAAAAAACGAATTTCTTTTTTTGGTTGGAATTTTAATAGGAGTGATTTTATTTTCCGGCTGTGGAAAGTTAAATAAAGATACAGGAAAGAGTTTGAATCAGGAGCAGGTGATTAATTCTTCTAATCAAACAGCAACACCTCTGGTGAAAAGTCCCTTGCCTACTTCTGGTGTGAACGAAAATAAAAACCTAGCAACTCCTGATCCAGGGGATAGTGCGGCCGGTAAAGCAGTCAAAGAAGTAGATGCTTTATTAGAAGGGGTTTCAGTGGAGGATTATAATGCTTCTAGTTTAGATGAGAAGGATCTTTTAGCGGAATAGGCGGATTGATGGTTAAAAATAAGAAAGTAAGAAAAAATACTTAAGTTTAAATCTTTATGTTTTAATAATTAAAATTTAGACAGGTTAGTAGTTAATATTCTTGCTTTTTAAGTTTTATATAAGATTTTGAGTGGTTTTTAGAAGAGAGATTGGGTATTTTGTTTTGGCAGAAAAATAAAAAATAAAGAACACCCCCCTTGACTTCCCCTCTATCTCTGCTAAAATCAAACCACCCACTAAAAAAAAGAATTTGACACCAAAAATCTCTTTTACTAAAATAACTTTGTCTAACAAAAAAAATCAATTCAACCCAAATGAATAATAATAATATGGAA
>Ga0101944_10001047_pt1 | contig 65084 bp, 48 predicted proteins | sample DewCreD2012metaG_FD_75245 | JGI IMG/M metagenome (GOLD analysis project Ga0101944, IMG submission 75245) | Hot spring sediment bacterial and archeal communities from British Columbia, Canada, to study Microbial Dark Matter (Phase II) - Dewar... ...
CGAGCAGTGGTCGATCATGGCGAAGATAGGCACCTGCCCGTCCCTCAGAGTGAAGCCGGCCGTGGCGTCGATGCCCCACATCTGGTTGGGCCGCTCGGCAAGGATCGTTCCTTCGTGCCGCGTTGGCTCGACCGGCTGCGGCTGCCGCTGCGGCGCCAGCAGCTGATGCTGGCGCATCAGGCGCAGCACGCGCCGCAAGGAGGTGCGCACGCCGGCCAGGCGCAGCCGCGCCCACACCTTGCGGTGGCCTTCGCCGTGGAAGGGCGAGGCCTGGATCGTACGGCGGATCTCCTCGGTAAGCTGCTCATCGGTGTAGCGCGTCTTCGGGCCGCGCCTGGCGGGCAGGCGCGGCGAGGCATGCAGGCGGCGCCGCTGATAGAACGTCGACCGCGGCAGGCCCCACGCCTTCAGAACCCGAGCCCGCCCGTAGCTACGCCCTGTGGAGGCCGACCGGGTGCGGCTCATTTCTTCGACCTCCACCGCAGAAAAGGCTTCTCGTCCTCCATGCGCCGAATGCGCTCCCGCAGCAGCTCGTTCTCCATCGCCAGATCGGCGATGACGGATTTCATCCGCCGGCCCTGCTCGTCGACCAGATCCTCCTGCCGGATCTTGAGCCCCTCCTCGCCGGCCGCCAGAAAAGCCTCGCGCCACTCCGACAGGGTCGCCGCCGTGACGCCATACCGGCGGCTCGTGGACTCCAGATCAGCGCCGCGGAGTAGCTCCAGAACAACGCTCATCTTGCGCTTGGCCGACCAACGGCCCTTGCCGCCGCGGCCGGATTCCGGCCCCGCTTCAGTCGCCCTCCGGGCTCCTTGCGCGGGCCCGGAATCCGCTTGTTTCGTGTCGGACATCCTGACACTCCTTATCGCAAATCAGTGTCCAAGGAAATCGTGGGGCGGGGGACTCACCCCCCATACCCGAGGTCCTCCAGGTTAGCCCAGATGGTTTTCTCAAGCTTCGCGGCCTGCTTCATCTGCTCGCGCAGTTCCGCCGTCAAGCGCGCCATCTTCTGGTCGAATGGCTCGTCGTTGTCCTCCTCAATCGCTGCCCCGACGTACCGGCCCGGCGTCAGCACATAATTGTGCTTGCGAATGTCCTCGATCGTCGCGGCCTTGCAGAATCCCGGCACGTCCTTGTACTTTTTCTTCGAGTCCTTGGCGCCGCGCCAGGCGTGGTAGGTGTCGGCGATCTTGCGAATGTCTTCATCGGTCAGCTCCCGGTGGACCCGGTCGATCATGCGGCCCATTTTCCGGGCGTCGATGAAGAGCGTCTCGCCGCGCCGATCACGAAACCGTGGATCGCGCTTGTTCCGCGCCAGAAACCACAGGCACACCGGAATCTGCGTCGAGTAAAAGAGCTGGCCCGGGCAAGGCCACCATGCAGTCCACCAGATCCGCCTCGATGATGTTCTTCCGGATCTCTCCTTCGCCAGACTGGTTGGAAGACATGGAGCCGTTGGCCAGGACGAACCCGGCAAGTCCCGTGGGCGCGAGGTGGTGAATGAAGTGCTGCACCCAGGCGAAGTTGGCATTCGATGCCGGCGGCACGCCGTACTTCCAGCGCACATCATTCTTTAGAAGATCGCCGCGCCAGTCGCTGTCGTTGAACGGCGGATTGGCCAGAACGTAATCGGCCTTCAGATCCGGGTGCAGGTCGCGGTGGAAGCTGTCGGCGTGCTCCTTGCCGAGGTTGGCGTCGATGCCGCGGATCGCCAGGTTCATTTTTGCCAGCCGCCAGGTGGTGTGATTCGACTCCTGGCCGTAGACGCTGATGTGGCCCTTGGCCTTGCCGCCGTTGCCGTTGCCGTTGGCGTGGGCCTCGACGAACTTCATGGACTGTACGAACATCCCGCCGGAGCCGCAGCACGGGTCGTAAACGCGCCCCTTATAAGGAGCCAGCATCTCCACCAGAAGCTGCACCACGCAGCGCGGCGTGTAGAACTGGCCGCCCTTTTTTCCTTCGGCACTGGCGAATTGCGACAGGAAATACTCGTAGACACGGCCCAGAATGTCCTTGTTGCGGTGCTCCTTCTCGCCCAGGCCGATGTTGCCGATCAGGTCGATCAACTGTCCGAGGCGCTGCTTGTCCAGGCGAGGGTGCGCGTAGTCCTTTGGCAGCACGCCCTTGAGCGACGGGTTGTCGCGCTCAATGGCGAGCATGGCGTCGTCCACGATCTTTCCGATGGTGGGCTGCTTGGCGTTGGCCTTCAGGTGGGACCAGCGGGCCTCCTTGGGAACCCAGAAGATGTTGACGGCGCGGTACTCGTCGGGATCTTCCGGATCGGCGCCCGTCGCGCGGTCAGCCTCTAATGCGGCGTAGTGTTCCTCGAAGGCATCGGAGATGTACTTCAGGAAGATCAGGCCGAGCACCACGTGCTTGTACTCGGCAGCATCCATGTTGGAGCGGAGCGCGTCCGCGGCTCGCCAGAGGGCATTCTCGAATCCCAGTGTCGCGCCGTTCGATGGATCCGCCATGTCAGATTCCTTCCTTGGTGAAGTACTTGGCCCGCAGGTCCTGGCCGTTGTCGCCGAGGCCCGCGAGCAGGTCTTCGATCTGTTTTAGCGCGAGCGGTGATGGCTTCGCGCGGCCGTTTTCCCAGCGGTTGATCGTCGGAAACGTCACGCCGAGGCGCGCCGCCATCTTCTCCTGGGTCAGCCCCAGGCGTTGACGCAGATCTCTGACCAGTTGCGCCGTCCCTGCGCGCTTGCTCATAGAACGCCTCCTGGCCACCAGTTTCGGTAAAGCCGATTCATAGGGAATGATAAGTCATAAGCTATATCAAGCTGGGCAGGCCACGTCAAGCGGCCAGCCGAGCGTCGAGTGCGGACATTTGGTCCGGCCAGAACACGGCGCGCGTGACCGCTCTGAGGTCGTGCTCGCTGACCTGCGACCAGTCATCCGAACTCCCATTCGGAAGCAAGAGCGCTTCCTGGATCTGCGGCGCAAGATTGAGCAGGTTCATGATCTGCGTCACCCGCGCCCGGGTGACGAAACCCAGGCGGGCCAGGTCGGCGTAGTCCTTCACCTCGCCGCGGTCGATCATGTCCTGGAACTTGATCGCCAGCGCCATCAGACGGGTGATGCGCGGGATGCGCGGTGGCGTTGGCGCGGCTGCCTTCTTCGGCCGGCCTGCGGCCTGGCGCGCCGTCCGTTTCAGCGGAATCTCGTCTTCGCAGCGGTCTTTCACTTTTTCGCCTCCTTGCAGAACTCCCGGATGCTATTCGAGTTGTAGGTGACCTTCACCTTGTCGCCGCGGGCGTCGTAGCCGACCCGTTCGATCAGTTGCCGCAACACGCGCGCCTGCTCCTCGATCGTCAGCGTCCTCCAGACGTCATCGAAGCTCGCCATGCGCTGGCGCACTGTGTGCTCATCGAACCTCAGCCTCTCACCACATTCCACAGCTCGGCGCAGTTCTTCCGCCCGGGCCTCGCCCGCCGCGACGGTTTCGCGAAGTGTGGCCTCCTGGTCGGCGTCTAGGTTCTTGGCGCGCGCGAGTTGGGACTTGGCGTTGCGGACGCGGACGTTCACCGCCTTCAGTTCCTCGCGATACTTACCTAGTTCCTCGGCCATCCGGTGCCGCGCCGCCCGGGCGATGGCCTCGATGACCTCGGGCTTCGCGGCGAACCGCCGCACGCTCTCGATGACCGCCTCCTCCACCACCGGCGCGGACACGGCCCGCGTGGCGCACCCATCACCGTTCCTCTGCATGGTGCGCAGGCAGACATAGTATCGGTAGCGCCGGGTCTTACTTGACGAATAGCTCGGTGACATGGGCGAGCCGCAAGCCGCGCAGTAGAGCAGGGCGCGCAGCAGGGCCTCCATCTTCGGCCGGTGCTCGCCGCCGGGATTGCGCGTGTTCGCCTTCAGCTTCTGCTGGACCAGGTCGAAGGTGTGGTCGTCGATGATCGGCGGGTGCGTGGCCGCCACCAGCTCGTCGCCGGCTCGGATACGCGCGGCGTACAGCGGGTTCGCCAGCATCGTGTAAATGTGGCACTTCCGCAGCGGGTGGCCGCCGAACGTCTTGCCCTCCTTGGTCGCCCACTCCTTGTTGCGCCAACCGAGGTCCGCGCATTTCGCCACAATGCCATGGACGGAGTGGCCTTCCAGGTACCACTCGAAGATCTGGCGCACGCGGGCGGCCTCCGCTTCGTTCATAACCAAGCAGCCGTCCTCCAGGTCGTACCCGAGCGGCAGGTGGCCGCCGGTCCACTTGCCGCGCTTCCGCGCCAGGATCTGTTTGTCGCGGGTGCGCTCGCTGATGATCTCGCGCTCGAACTGCGCGAACGACAGCAGGATGTTCAGCGTCAGGCGGCCGAGCGAGGTGGTCGTGTTGAACTGCTGCGTGACCGAGACGAACGTTGCGCCGTGCTTTTCCAGGATCTCCATGATCTTGCCGAAGTCGCGGATCGAGCGGCTGAGGCGGTCCACCTTGTAGACCACCACGCAATCGACCTTTTTGGCCTGGATGTCGGCAAGCAGGCGGCGCAGCGCCGGGCGGTCCATGTTGGCTCCGGTGTAGCCGCCGTCGTCGTACTGTTCCGGCACGAGCGTCCAGCCCTCGCCAGCCTGGCTTCGGATGTAGGCCTCGCCGGCGTCGCGCTGCGCGTCGAGCGAGTTGAAGTCCTGGTTCAGTCCCTCGTCGGTCGATTTCCGCGTGTAGATGGCGCACCGGATCGTCGGGGGACCGCCGTTCACGTTCCCGTTACTCTTGCTCGCCATGTTTGACTCCCGGCCGGTGCCCCAAGCCGTAAAACGCAAACCCATTCCAGCGCGTGCCCGTCGCCTCCGTCACCGCGCGGCTCAGCGACGTGTAGATCCTGCCGTTGCACTCGAACCCGCCATCCGGCCGAACGTGGACGACGATGTCCTTACCCTGGTAGCGGCGGATGAGCGGCGTGCCGGGCAGCGGCAGGCGGGGATCGAGCGACGGTTTCACACGCGCTTCCGCTGTGCGGCCGTTGTCGGCGGGTTCGCGCAGGAAGTTCTTGGGGGCCCGGATGCGGAGGTCGGCGTCGTTGGCGATCTCCAGCGCGCGGCGGCGGGCGCGCTCTGACAGGCCGCCCCAAGCGTTGGCCTGGATGCGCCAGGCGATACGCCGGAACAGGAACTGTTTGTGATTCGAGCGCGTCTCCTCGCCGAACACCTCGCGGTACTTCTCCTTGAGCTGCGCCGTGGTGAGGTTGCGGAGGGCCTCGATCTCTTCTCGGATTTCGGTCTCGGTCTTCATGGCGTTAACCAGCACTGACATGAGGGCTCTCTGTCTCCCGGAAGTCAACTTGCCCAGCGGCAGGCTCGGGTAAGAGAAGCCGGACGAGTGCATCGCCCAGAATGGCGGCCACCTCACGGATAGCTTGATCGAGCGCGGCGTCGCGATCGCGCATGAGCGGTCTCCTTTCGGAAACCACCCACGACGATCTCCGCTTTGCGGTCGAGCCGCCGTCTGGTGGAGGGGATCGACGCAGCATGTTGCTGCGTCTGTTAACTATCTACGCCGCCCGGTTTCGGATCGTCCGGCCTGGGGTTGGACAACCCTCGCGATGCTGTTAACCAACTCCTGGTTTCTCTCGGAGACGGGGAGAAAGCGGCCTCCGGTAAACGTTGCGGCGGCGCAGATCGGCGCGGCAAGCCGGACACGGCGGGCAAAGCAGAGACGCGGAAGTCCCGAAAACACGGCCAGTTGCGGCGTTACGGGCGGAGAGAGGCGTTAACCAGCGGGCAGGGCGGGGTGCGCAGAAAAGGTTTGGCTCCTCAGGTAGGACTCGAACCTACAACCCTTCGGTTAACAGCCGAATGCTCTACCATTGAGCTACTGAGGAATACTGCGGCTGCGGACATTCACATTAGAGCAAACATGGGCTGCGGTGTCAATGCCCATGATGCCCATGACGCGCCGGCGTTTCCTATCCAGGCACAGGGCGACGGGCCGGGGCGCCGTGCCCACAGGCGCACGCCACACAGAGCGAGCAAGACCGCCTGCCGCGCGACTGGATGGCAGGCCACAGCCTGTTGCGACGCGCCCCTCTGGTAAAAACCGCCGCCCGCTGAGGCTGGGAGATGCAAGACCGTCTCCCTCCGCCCCGCACCCCGGCCGAGGCGAAACCGAATGACGGCGGCCTTCCCAGAAGCGGGCGCCCCGGGTCCAGTGTCCAGGGTTCAGGCCTCGGATTCCCGGCAGAGGACGAACCGGGACGCTGCGCGCCGCGCGGCAGCCTGGCCCGAAAAAGCCTGGCCGCGCGGGTAAGGACTCGGGCGGCCGGGGCGCCGTTGCGGTGCATGTCACCGGCTGCCCTGGAAAGCCCGAGCCGTGGCGCACGCCAACGCCGGCCGCTATTTCCGGCTGTTCAGATACGACAGGATGTCGCCGACGTCCTGCGCCGACAGGTGCTGCCAGCTTGCGTTCTTCGCCGTGATTTGGGAGAGCATCCCCGCGCCGTGCTCCCAAAGCCCTGAGATCATCCAGTAAGGGGAGACGTTTCCTCCCAGACTGTGGAAGTCTGGCGCGCCGCTGTATTGGTCGTGGCAACTCGCGCACAGCTTGTCTTCATAAGCTTTCCGCCCGCGCGCCACATCCCCCGCCGGGTCCGGCCGCACCGTGCCCGCGATGTGCGCCACCAGGTCCGCCGCGTCCTGTTGCGAAATCTTTGGCCGGGACAGACCTGCCTTCTCCATTTCCTCCCACATCTTGATGGCGTGGCTCCACATGGCTGCCGCGACGGCGTTCGGCGAATCATGCACGCCGGGCTGCGCCCCGAGCGCGGGCCCGATGGTTCCCCCCGCGCCGCGCACGCTGTGACACGTCACGCACTTCATTTGCTGGAACAATTCGGCGCCCCGCCTGGCGTTGCCGGCCGTCTGCTGCTTCGTGGCGGGACCACCGCAGGATGCGAGGCAGAAGCAAACACTAAACCAGATAAGTTTCCTCATGCCCACGGATTCTACACCCCGCGGAGGGGCGGCAGCGGATTGAGTCTCCGGCGCGGCGCGATCCGGCCGGCGTTCCCCGGCGCCGGATGGCCGCGGGCCTGGTTCAGCACGCGCCTTTTCCGGAAACGACGGTGTGGACTGTGCGGGCGAGGATGTGCAGGTCCAGCCAGACAGACCAATTGCGAATGTAATAGGTGTCCAGCGTCTCCTGCGCGCGAAGATCGCCGTCGCTGCGGCTGTCCACCTGCCAGAGGCCTGTGAGCCCGGGCAAGACGCGCCGCCGGAGCGCGCGGAAGGAGGGTCCGAACTGCTCCAGGTGATAGTAGGGGAAGGGCCTGGGACCGACCAGGCTCATCTCGCCTTTAAGCACGCTCCAGAGCTGGGGCAGTTCGTCCAGGCTTGACCGGCGGAGGAGCGCGCCGATGAGAGGGATGACGCGCGGGTCCTTCTTCAATTTGAAGCAGCGGCGCCATTCCCGTTGCGCCTCCGGATCGGCGCGAAGATGATCGAGGAGCAAAGCCTCCGCATTCACGTGCATGGTGCGGAGTTTCCAGACGCGGAGGCGGCTTCCCGCCCAGCCTTCCCGTTCCTGCATGTAGAACGCAGGGCCGGGACTCACTCTCTTGATCCAGAAGGCGGCAACGGCGATCAAGGGCAAAGCGAGGAGGCCGAGGGCCGCGCCGATCGCCAGATCCAGGATGCGCTTCCAGAAGCGGTTGATAGGCATCAAGAGGTTCTGGCGGACTTCGAGTCCCAGCACCCCGGCCAGATCCTTGGGCGAAATCCACAGAGTCGCGATGCCGAACATGTCCGGCACGATGATGAGCCGCGTGAAGGGAGCCCCGAGGCGTTCGACCACATCCAGGAGTTGCTGCTTCTCGATCCTGGGTATCGCGATGATCGCCTGCTTGACCCGGAGAGAGGTGGCGATCGCGGCCGCGGACGACAGCGGTCCGGCCACCTCCACGCCGTCGTCGCGCCGCCGGTCCGTTTCCGGATCGTCTGAAAGATACGCGACCGGCTTCAGGCCGCACCTTGGATTCGACCCGAGACTCGCGGCGAGCATCCGGCCGGCGTCCCCAGCGCCCAGCACCAGCACCGGGACGCCCCACCACGGCCGGGAGGAGAACAGCGCGCGCACCAGCGCCCGCTGCAAGGGGGCCAGCACTACGGCGGCCAGCCAGGAGGTGAGCAGAACGCCGCGCGAGTAGAGATCCGCGTCCTTGGAGAAGAAGATGGCCGCGATGGACACAAGGCACACGGCGGTGATGCTCAGGGTGACGCGGCGCAGTTCCTCCACGGGGCCGATGCCGGCGGCGGGGTACAGTCCCGCGCTGGCGTAGATCACCAGCGAAACCGCGAGCGCGGGGGCGAGCTGGAAGAAGAAGCCGATCCCGATGCTGTTGTTGACCTGGCTCCAGAGAAAGTAGCCGAGGTAACCGGCGGCCATGAGGGCCAGGGTGTCGCCGAGAAGCAGCACGGCGGAGGTGGCCCAGGGCCGGGCGGTGGAGGCCAGGGCGGGCGCGCAGGTTGCGGACTGTGTTCGGGCGCCGCTGATGAGGAGGGGGCTTGCCACGGCTTCAGGAAGTCAGTGTGAACTTGGGCTGCCGGCGGAGTCTCAGCAACTCCCGTGCGAAGAGGACCAGGAACCGGGGATTCTGGCGCAGGTAGCGGGGGGCCAGCCGGCGCGGCTCGGCGGACAGGCGGAACAGCCACTCCAGACCGGCGCGTTGCATCCAGCGCGGCGCCTGCGGCTTCGTGCCGGCGTGGAAGTCGAACGCCGCGCCCACGCCGATCATCACCGCCGGGATGCGCCCCCGGTGGGCCGCCATCCAGCGCTCCTGCTTGGGGGCGCCCAGTCCGACAAACAGGATCCGGGTCCGGGAATTTTCGATCTCCATCACCGCCCGCTCGTCCTCCTCCGGCGTGAGGGGGCGGAAAGGGGGTGCGTGGAGACAGGAAATGTGAAGGGCAGGGAAGCGGCGCGTCAGGCGCGCGGCCAGCTTGCCGAGCGTGGCGGGCGAGGCGCCGTAGAAGCCCACGGGGAGGCCTTCGCGGGCGGCGGCTTCGAGGATCAGAAGAGTGAGATCCGGGCCGTAGACGCGGGTGGCTCGCCGATCGCCGGTCAGGCGCAAGCTCCAGACGACGGGCATGCCGTCCGGTGTGACGAGGTCGGCTTCGAGCAGGACGCGGCGGAAGTCCGGCGAGTCGAAGGACTCCATGACAGAGCTGACCGGGGCGCAGCAGACGTAGCGGGACTCGCCGGCGCGGGCCCAGCGAAGGACGCTTTCTACGGCCTCGGGGCAGGTGACAGCGTCAATCCGCGCGCCCAGCAGCTCGCGCCGCTGAGGCGGCGCGAGTCCGGGAAAGCGATTGTTTTCCAACGAGAACACTTTGGTAGATTTGCATCAATGAGCGATAGTTCTGCCCGGCGGTGTACTTGGCAAGGAACTCTGCGCGGGCCTCGCGGCGCATGCGAGCCAGTTCCGCAGGATGGGAGGCAACCCATTCGAGAGCCGAGCGCAGAGCCTGTACGTCACCTGGAGCAACAAGAAGGCCCGTACGGCCGTGATCGACGATTTCTGCGAGGGAACCGATCCTGCTTGCGATCAGAGGCACCCCGGCGCCGAGCGCCTCAACTGCCGTCATGGGAAAGCCTTCATACCACAACGACGGCAATACAACCACGGCTGCCTTTTGGGTGAGTTCATAGACGCGCTCCCTTGACTGCCAGCCCAGGTACTCCACAGCCGGACAGTTAGAAGTCAAAGTCCGCACTTCGGGCTCCCTTTGGCCGCTGCCGGCAATCTTGAGCTTGGGCGCAGGAGGATGAGAAGCATATGCGGACAGCAATGTCAGAATTCCTTTCTCATCGGAAAGACGGCCCGCGTAAAGCACATAGTCGCCGGTGCGGGGAGAGGGTACGGGGTCTGGATAGGGCGAGTTCGGCTTCACGAAGATCTTGCCGGCGGGTATGCCTCCGGATATGAATTTCCGGCGAGCGAATTCGGACAGTGCAATATAGGCATCGACCGCATGGGCCCAAGTACCAGCCAGCCGGTGGAGTCCGTTTGTGACAGCAACAGCGGCCGTGGCGGCATGGCTGCCGCGATAGCATTTGTGAGCAATGCCTGGCCAAGGAAAACTCTTTCCGATACAAGCCTCGCAAGGAGACCCCGCACGGGACAAGAATGCCCCCGGGCAAAGTAAACGGTAGTTGTGCAGTGTCTGTACCACCGGGATGCCCGCTTTGCGCCCGGCGTAATAGACCGCCGGCGAAAGCAACGGAAAAGCATTGTGCACGTGCACTAGATCGGGTCTCTTCTCGGCCAACAGGCTGCGGACCGATCGATACACTCCTTGGTTCCACGCCGCAGATATTGCGACCGACAGACTGCTGCTTCCGATCCCCCGATTATCGGCGGTGAAGCGGATGACGTCGTGGCCGAATTCGGACAGCAACTTGCCCTCGTCGGCAAACACGCGGTCTTCCCCGCCAGCGTGACGGTACAAGTTATGAAGGAGGAGGATGCGTTGCGGATACATGTTCAATAGCCCGCCAGATCTCCTTCGCTGCCCATTGCGGTGTCAGTTTCTCCACCCGCTTCCGGGCCTTTGACGCCATCTCCTCAAGTACTGAGCGGGTTGCCGAGAAAACCCGTTCCAGTCCGCTGAGAAGATCCACAGGATCATCGGGTCTGATAGCCCAGCCGTTAACCCCATCTTCCACAAGTTCCTCGACGGCCTGGCTGTAGACGCTTCCAAGTACCGGCAAGCCCGCAGCCATGGCTTCATTGACGACAAGACCCCATTCATCGGCCAGGGTGGGAAGCACAAGAACCCCACATTGGCGGTACACGAACGACAAGGAGGAATAAGCCACGTGACCCAACAAGCGCAGTTTGAGATTGCATGGGCCTCGCAGGGACCGCAGTCGCTCTTCCAGGGGACCGGTTCCGGCAATCCAGAATTCGATTACCGTCTGGGGCCGGACCCGTGCGAACTCGACAAGCGCAGAGACGAAAGGCAGCAATCCTTTGCGCTCAATGAGTTGTCCCACATAGAGAAGGCGATGCCACCTCCCAGGATCACGGCCGATTTCGAAATTTCCCGACACGGACATCGGCGAAACGTACGGAACCAGGAACAACTTGTTCCCCCTTGCACCCAACCCCGTCACGTAGCAGGCCCCACTCTTACCGTTGACGATCACGCCATCGGCGAAGCGCAGCAACAGGCGTCGCACCAAGAGCCGGAGGACGCCCCTGCCAATTTCGGTGTGATGCGAAACCATCACCCACAAGAGAAGTCTGGAGCGCCGTCCGAAACTCCAACGGTAGAGAAGCGCTAGAAGGCTGCGAGGTCCCAGTTCAGCAGATATCACCACATCAGGCTTAAGATCCTTAAGCCTCGCATAAGTATCGATAGGAATGTGCAGATAGCAATCTTCCGCAAAACCCATCTTGTGCCGCCAGACTCGCCTAAGCGTCCAACACTTCTGGACTTCTACATGCAAAGTTCCGCAGTCGCAGTCCCATTGGCGGTTCGGTTCCATTTCCGTGGAAACGAGAATGCGCAACTCCCCTGTGAAATAGGAAAGGTTACGGAGCATTGGTACCCTGTACGGCGGAACAAAATTGGTTAGCAAAACCACCCTCGCACCCTTGGACATGACAGGTGGACCGCTGATCACTTCAATTGACCACGAATCCCACCGGAATATGGGAAGATTCGGTAGAGATCCTCGTAGCGACGGAAGGTACAAACAGGCAGCGCTGAGACTCGACCAACCTGCTGGACCTCCATGAGCCCAGCGGCTGAACCGATGAGCACTCCGGCAGGGGCCATCACGAACACATACACCATCGCGTTATCAGAGGTCATCATGGCCGGAATCGCGAAAACCACGAGCAGGGCAGCTAACTGGACCGCAGCATAGCTGTGACCGTTCTTATGCGAAAAGCGCCACGAATGATATATTCTAGTCACAAATAGAAGATATGACAGCAAAAACAATAGTAGGCCAAAAAAGCCATAATCATGAACGATACGCAAATAATCATTGTGAGGGTGGCTGATGCCAGGAAAATAAGCGTCCATGAGAGCTTGGCTAGAGCCAGCGCCTTTCCCAGTCCACCGCGACTCGAGAAGGGAGTTCACAGTAACATTCCAAAACGCAGTTCTTCCGGAGGCGTTCATGGCTACCCCTCCCAGTCTGAGCGACAGATCGCCAGTGAAGAACCGCCTGTTTAGGGCGCCGAAGTTGTGGACGGCCATCCAGCCAGCAAGCAGCACGATCATGGTCCAAATGCTCAACCGTATTAGTTCCCGTGCGCCCTTGGATGGTTTCTGTGCGAGGGGATAGAGAAGCAGGGAAACCGCAAAAGCGGCTCTGGACAAGCTTAGACAAATAAGCGAGGTAATAATAATTGCAAGCAGAAGGAACCTGGCGTTGCCATAACGCCACATGCTCAAGGACTGAGCAAGACCAATTAAGCTGAATAGTGCAAACGCCCTTGGGCTGACCACCTGGAAAGAGACTCCCGCCATTGCCGCTGCAATTCCGACTCCGTACAGGATGGCGGCAATCACGGACGCGCGGAGACACGCAATCTGAAGGCGGTGTGCAAACGAGGGACTGTAGCCCGTGAGCTTGGCGGAGAGTGTGGCTGCTCCAAAAAACGCGGCCTGGACGGTCAGGTTTTGCAGGCCCCGTGTCGGATCCGCCGACCACACCAGGCTCAAAGCCGCCCAAGACAGGAAGATGGAGTACAGAATGCACGGTGTACTGAGGCTGCGCCGTACACCGGGAGTAAGGAGCCAACATAACCATGTTAAAACCGCAAACATAAGAGTAAACAAACCAAGAAGCGAAAACGAGCCAATCGGGACGATTCGAAGACTGTCAGAGAGACTACAACCATAAATAATAATGGATAACAATAAATATGAAAGTGTGCGCATTTCAAAAAAGCGTAGATGCTGGAGAAGACGCTGCAGATATCAAGCTATCAGAGTACCCGCCGTGCAAAGCGATTCAACCAGCGGCGCGGCGCAAAGAAGGCATAGCCCAGAGCCAGGGTTTGCCTTGCGGCAAGACGCAGGTCGAATGGCAGAAGCCGGTTCGCGGCGCGGAGCCCGGCGAAAAAGATGCGCGCCCGGCGAAATGTCCAGGCGCCCCTTGGAGACATCGCGTCTAACACGAGAATGTGCTTGTAGATGTGGGTGGCGGTTAATGTGTGACCGGATTCCTGAGACCAGATGTGCGAGATGAGCCGACCAACTGCTATCTCCTGCTTGAGAAGGGAGGCCAGATCGGAAGGCCGGTCAGTGGGCCGACTCGGATGGCGCCGGTAGAGCGCCAAATCGCGGTCGAGCAGGAAGCCAGGAATCTGCAGCGGCCCCAGAATGGCGAGCAAACAGGCGTCGGCATGGTAGCGTATGCCTCCGAACGGCCGGTCGGCTGCTCTCTTCCGCAGATGGAGATCCAGGCGCTGCATAGCGAAGCTAGCGAGTGGCCGTCGAATCGATAGGCCGGTAGTTGAGAGTGTTAGAGTCTTCTCCAAATAGCGATATGGGCTGCGTGGGCTTGGACCGGTGGCCGAGAAGCCCGGAGGCACGCGGACCATCGGCTTAAGCATCACATCGGCCATTATGAGGTGGTGTCGTACCCACTGGGTTTCGGGTTGATTGTTAAATACTTGGACCACCTCTTCCACTTTGGACGGCAACCAGGCATCGTCCGAGTCGAGCAGACAGACAATATCTCCACGGGCTACCTGGATCGCCGCGCAGAACGCCGCAAGTTGTCCTTGGCGTGGTGTGCGGAGGCGACGGACTGAGGCCGGCTGCCGTTGCAGCACTTCCCAGGAATGGTCGCTTGAGCCATCGTCGACAACGACGACTTCAAGCCGGTCGTAGGTCTGATGCAGCGCGCTCTGAATAGCGTCCTCGAGAAAGCTGCCGTAGTTGAAATTGCAGATTAGCGCGCTGACTAGCGGAGTATGAGGAGAATGGGATTGCATGAGGAGGTCAACTTGAGGAGATCGGTGATGAGTTGATCAGACTCACAGCGTCCGGTAAAGCTGTCCTGGGTTCTGCGACGGCAGCGAAGGTTCTGCAACGCCGAAAGTAAAAAGCAAATAGAAACTTGGCTAAATTGACCAGGAGGACGCCTGCACAAGCCCCGGTCGATCCAAAGATTGCGGCCAGCGGCAGGGCCACGCCGATGCTGAGGGTTGCAACAAGAAGTTGAATGTTGAAAGTGCTCCGTACGTCTCCTATATTCGTGAGGAAGGATACATTTATGTGCGCGAAAAACAGCAGACAGTATGCGAGCGATAGTAACCTAAGCTGGTAGTCCATGGAAAGATAAGGCGAGATCGGTCCATAGAGCCATGACAATAGTTTACTGGGGACAGCAAAGACTAATGAGAAGTAAGGCAAGAGCAAGAGCCCAAAGTGGATGCCGTGTCTCTGTGTGGTGCGCCACGCGACGCGAGATCCAGCGGCAACGTTTGCTTTCGATATAGCCGGCGCGAGGAGGTTCCCCAAACCGAACATCAATGGGTGGGCGATGCCGAGGACATTCAGCGCAGCCTGGAAGGAAGCGGTCGCTTCTGGGCCTTGGAAGAGCGACAAGACCCAGTGGAACGCCTGCGCGGACAAGACACTTGCGAATGATGTGTACAGGATCCAGCGTCCGAATGCCCAATAGGACTTTGCCGTTTCCCTCAGTTCCCGGATTTCGACGGGCGCGGGTTTCAACTGGAGAGCCTGAATCAGAGCAGCAGCGGCTGATGTGATGGCCATGACCACAAAAGCTCTTTCCAGGCTCACCCATCCGGCCCACAGGCCATGCCACATCAGCGCTGCCTGCCCCAGGTAGCTGATGGCGTCGCCGAGCACTGCGCGGCGGTGGCTAAGGCTGCACATGAGACTGCGACGCATGGTCTCTTGGAGTTGCCATGTGGCTAGCGCGGCCGGCGCCCAGAGCCACAACGGCTGCCGGCCCCACGCCACCACGAGCACCAGCACCACCACCATGCTTGGCAACGCCAAAAGCCCGGTGAACAGTGCGGATGCGGTGAAGCGACGGCGTCTCTCTGAAGAACTGCATGCAGCGCCTTGTATTAGGAGGGGGGTGACGATCAGGGAATTATGGATACCGTGAAGGAATAGAAGCACGGCCACCAGCGTGCTATAGACGCCATAGTCCGAATTGCTCAAGCTCCGAGCCAGTGCAATGCTGGTAAGAAAAGATCCTAAGCTTACCACCGCCTGGTCCAACACGCTCCAGGACGCTGGACCCAGGTCCGCCAGGGACGTGCCTGCGAGCTTGAGGACAGATTGCAATTGCCGTGTTGAAGTGAGCTTTGGATGCACTTGGCTACCCACTGAAAGTGCTGGTTTGCGACCGATGGCATCCGAACCCCACGGTGGCGTTATCAGTGCGCTTCCGGCACGGTCCGGATGACCCGCGAGTCGGACGGCGCTGCTGCCGCTCGTGCAGGCGCCCAGGCATGGCGTCAAACCAATTGATTACTCCTCGACCGCAACTGAGCACAGCTCACGCTATGTCAGTCCCAGCGAGGGGCTGCCTGTACACTTTCGTCCGCGGGGGAGATGCTGCTGGGGGAGGAGCCATCACGGCGGTAGGGAATACCCCTTGCACCGGAGGCCGGAATACGCTTCCCCTAGTATAGGGCAAACACCTTGGTTGTCAAGGCTGCGTTGCCTTGTTTTTTTCCTACGCAGGCACAAGATGACGCTGCTCGGCGATCCGCGTCCCGCCTTGGACGACCAGGACTCCGGGGCCAGCCCTCAGGCCGTGCGTGCAGGGGCCGGCCTGTATGCGCCAGCTTGGAAGGCTCTCGGGATCAACTCTCGCGGGCTTGGCGGGCACGCCGGCGCCCGGCGCCCCGAACCGGCGGCGCCGCGCGCGCCTGAAACCGCGCTCCAAATCGTTTATGCTGATTAATTGCTGTCGCGCGTTTTTATCCCCCAGCCTTTCAAGGAGAATTCCCGATGAGTGTACGTCTGTCCAACGGCGTTGTGCTCCCCATGGAGATGCACAAGGTCAGGATCGTCCAAAAAACAACCCTTCCGCCGGCCGCACACCGCCTCCGCGCCATGGAGGCGGCCGGCTATAACACCTTCCTGCTTCGCACCCGAGATGTCTTCCTTGACATGCTCACCGATAGCGGCACCAACGCCATGAGCGACAACCAGCTCGCCGCCATGATGGTCTCCGACGACGCCTATGCCGGGTCGGAGAGCTTCTACAAGCTCGAAGCGGCCGTCCAGGAAGTCTTTGGCCTAAAATACGTCATACCTGCCCACCAGGGACGCGCCGCCGAACACCTGCTCGCCAAGGTCTTCGTCAAGCCGGGGGACGTGGTCCCCATGAACTACCACTTCACCACCACCCGCGCGCATTTCGAACTGGCCGGGGGGAAAGTTCTCGAGATCTTCACCGACGAGGCCCTCAAAACGCAGAGCGACTGCCCCTTCAAGGGAAACACCGACCTGGAAAAGCTCCACGACGTGATCCACGACTACGGTCCGGAGCGCGTGTCTTTCATCCGCATGGAGGCCACCACGAACCTGATCGGCGGACAGCCCTTCTCTCTGGCCAATCTGCGGGCGATTCGCGAGATCGCCTCGGATCACGGAATTCTGCTGGTGGTGGATGCGAGCCTCATTTCCGAAAACGCCTACTTCATTCAGAGGCGTGAGGATGGCTACGCGGAGCGGTCCATCCAATCCATCATCCGCGAGATCATGGACCTGGCCGACATCTGCTACTTGAGCGGCCGCAAGAGTTGCAGCGCCCGCGGAGGGTTCATCGCCACCAGCAGGGAGGACCTGTTCAGCCGGATCCGGCCCTGGTTGCCGGTCTACGAGGGATTCTTCACCTACGGCGGCATGTCGACCAAAGAAGTCGAGGCCATCGCCGTCGGAGTCCGCGAGATGGTCGATCCCGATGTCGCCGGCGCCTCGGCCGAATTCGTCGCCTACTTCGTCGAGCGGCTGGTCGCCTGCGGCATTCCGGCGGTTACGCCTCCGGGTGGCCTGGCCTGTCATGTGGATGCGCAGAAGTTTCTGCCGGAGCTTGGCTCCTTCGAGTATCCCGCGGGGGCGCTATCGGCGGCCGTCTACCTGGCTTCGGGGATTCGCACCATGGAGCGAGGCACCGTTTCGATGGACCGCGACCAGGATGGAAAAGAACTGGCTTCCGATCTGGAACTGGTCCGCTTCGCCGTGCCGCGGCGGGTCTATACGATGTCGCACGTCGAATACGCGGTGGACCGGATCCAGTGGTTGTACAGGAACCGGAATCTGATCAAGGGGCTGAGGTTCGTCGAGGAGCCTCCCGTGCTGCGCTTCTTCGTTGGGAGGCTCGAGCCGCGCGACAACTGGGGCGCTGACCTGGTCAAGGCGTTCCAGTCGGAATTCGGCGGCGATTGCTAGAGTCTCGCCGGCCCCCGGACGGAGGGCAGCCGGAGCGTGTTCAGAGGTGGAACTCGAGGATATCTCCGTCCTCCACCAGATGTGTGCGCTCCACCATGAGCCCGTCGCGGTGGCCGTCCTTGGTGAACAGGCGGGCGAATTTGAGGTGCTCGGCAAAGTCTTTGTGCACATGGCGCGCCGCGTCCAAAACGGTGGCGCCACGCTTCAGGACATAAGGCGCGGCAAGATCCGCCGGTTTGCCGGGGCGCTTGGTGTAGACACGCACCAGCTCCAGCAGGTCGAAGACCTCACGCCGGAATGTGTCGAGATTCAGTCCGGGGGCAGCCGACACCGCCAGCATCCGGTAGCGGCCGCCATAAAGCTCTCGCAGCGCATCGAAATTGCCTCCGCCGGGGTCCAGGTCGCATTTGTTGGCCAGCAAGAGCCTCGGGCGGGGGATGCGGCGCTCGTCGAGCAGGGCTTCAATGAAGCCGATCTGGTCGAGCAACTCCGGGTCGGATGGGTCCACGACCAGGATTCTGTCGTCTGCGTGGCGGATGGCCTGCGGGAGCCAGAGCTCGGAATAGTCGCGGGCCAGGGGCGGAAGGTCCACCAGTTGGACCTGCACGTCCTCGATCGCCATCATTCCCGGGCAGGGGAGGCGGGTCGTGAACGGATAATCGGCCACCTCCGGCTCCGCGTTGGTCAGGGAACGCAGCAGCAGGGACTTGCCGGAGTTGGGCGGGCCGATCAAGGCCACCTGCCCGCCGCCCTCCTTTTCGACCAGGTAGAAAGGAACGGAGTGGGCGCCGCCCTTCTTCTGGGAGTCCTTGCGCGCCTGGCTGAGGCGGCGCTTGAGATCGGCCTGAAGTTTTTCGGTGCCCTTATGCTTGGGCACGGTCGCCAGCATGCGCTCCAGAGCGGCAATCTTTTCCTGGTGCGTGCGGGCGGACTTGTACTCCTGCTCGGCGGCGAGATAGTCGGGCGTGAGGTTCGCCGGCATGAGGCTTTGGCAGACAGCATAGCGCCAATCCAGCGGCGGTTGCAGTGGCGATAATGGAGAACGTGAAACGGTTGGCCTTCCTTCTCCTGGGAGCCTGGCTCGCAGGCTGCGGCGACGCTCCCGGGCCCGGCGGCGGACAGGGCGCCAGGAGTGACGCCGGAGATGCGGTCAAGATCAGCCACTTTTACGCGGGCCAACCTGTGGTGACGCGTGGGGAGGCGATTCTGCTGTGCTACGGGGTGGAGGCGGCGAAGCAGGTGCGGCTGGACCCTCCTGTGGCGGACCTGGTCCCCGGCTATCACCGTTGTTTCCAGGTGACCCCGGAACGGGATACGACCTACCGCCTGACCGCTGTGGGAGCGGCGGGCCGCACGGTCACGGCGGAGGTGGCGGTGTCGGTGAGGCTGCCCGAGCCCTCGACGGCAAGACCGGAGCCCGCGCTGATCACGATGTTCCTGGCGAGCTCGCCCGAGATTCCAGCCGGGTTTCCGGTGACGCTTTGTTACGCGGCTCCGGAGGCCGCCAGCGTTTCGATACAGCCGCCCGTGCAGGCCAGCCTGGCGCCGGCCAGGCGATTCTGCTTTGTGGCGAAGCCGGCGCAGACCACTACTTACATCCTCACGGCGCGCAGCGCCAGCGGCTACACGGAAACGGCGGAAGCGACAGTGAAAGTCCGATGAGTTCGGAGGGTTCGGGGTTATCCGGACCAAATCCCGAAGCTCCCCCGGCGCGCCGCTCCCGTCGCGCCGGCGTCTCCGCGCAGGAACTGGTGTCCGCCTCAGAACCGGAGGCGGGCGCGATCCCGGAAATGGCCGCCGGTACGGTCAGCCCCTTCCCGTTCTCGCCAGCAGCTTCTTCACATCCTCGGCCAGCGGTTCGCGAATGCGCGCAAAGGCGGTCTTGTAAGACTGACAGAAGTAATCCAGTTCCTGGAAGTCGCCACGCCGGGCGTGCCGCAGCTTGGGACAACCGCCGTGGCAGATGTCAAAGTGTTCGCAGACCCGGCACTCCGCGTGCGGGAGCGACTTCTTCGAGGCAAAAGTGAACCGCTTCTGCCGGCGGGCGATCTCCGTCCACGAATCGAGATGAACGTTCCCGATCTTCCACTCGGAAGAAACGAAGAAATCGCAGGGATAAACGTCTCCGTTGTATTCGACCACCACGTAGCTGTCGCAGGATTCGTACATCGTGCAGTTGCCCGGCCGCTGGCCGGCCAAAGCTTCCGCCACGTTGTCGAACCATCGGACCCGAACCTTCCGCCGGTCCGGCCACCAGAGCTCGAACAACTCCAGCAGAAACCGGCCGTATTGTTCCGGCGTTATGGTGAAGGGCAGGGGTTCGCCCGCCGCGTCGAATTCGGCCAGCGGTATGAATTGCAGGTTGTCCGCCCCCGCGGTCCGGAAGAAGCGGTACATCTCCTTGGGGCGTTCCACGTTCGCCTGGCTCAGGACGCAGAGGATGTTGTGCTCCACGCCGTGCCGCTGGAAGGTTTCGAGAGTCTTCATGACCCGCTTCCAGGTTCCGCTCCCTCCGCGATTCAGCCGGTACCGGTCGTGCATCTCCTCAGGACCATCCAGCGACAATCCCACCAGCCAGTGATACTCCTTGAGCAGCGCGGCCCAGCCGTCGTCGAGGATGATGCCGTTGGTTTGCAGGGAATTGCTGACGCCCTGCCCGTCGCGCCCGTATCGCTTCTGGAACTCGATCAGCTTTTCGAAGAAGCGCAACCCGGCCAGCGTTGGCTCGCCCCCCTGAAAGGCGAACGTGCTCGCCGGATACGAGTAGAACATCCACGTGTCCACCAGACGCTCCAACGTCTCCAGGTCCATGCTCCGGCCGGGCAGGTCACGGTAGGGGTCCGCTTCCCGGTCCAGGTAAAAACAGTAGGAGCAGTCCAGGTTGCACACAGCGGACGCAGGCTTGATGAGCAAAGACTCGATTCGGGGGGCCGCGCCGCCACCGTACAAGGGGAACGGGCTGTTCTGGTTCATTTGCGGGTCGGCCGGATCGGGAAGATATCCGAATCGGTGCGGGCGGCCCGGAACAGTTCTTCGGCCCGGCGGACCGCATCCGGGGTCTTGGATGCAATGTTGTTCCGTTCGCCGGGATCGGCCGAGAGGTCGTATACCTCCACGGTTTCGCCCGGATTGCGGCGGAAGCACTTCAGATTGCCCGTGCGAACACCCTGAGCGAATCCGCCCTCGTGAAACTCCCAGTAGAGATACTCGTGTTGCTGCGCCTGGGGGCGGCCGAGATGCGCGGGGAGCGTCGAAATGCCGTCAATTCCTCGCGGCGCGGCCACGCCTGCCAGTTCCGCCGCCGTCGGAAGGAAGTCCCAGAAGGTGACAACCTGGTCGGTGGCGCGGCCAGCCGGCACATGCCCCGGCCAGCGGGCGATGTAGGGCACCCGAATCCCGCCCTCGTAGAGGTCCCGCTTGATGCCCCGGAGCGGCCCGTTGCTTTGGAAGAAGTCCGGCCGGTGGCCGCCCTCCTGATGCGGCCCGTTGTCGCTCGTGAAGATTACCAGCGTGTTCTCGTCCCGCCCCGATTGCTTCAGTGCGGCGAACAGCCGGCCGATGTCTCTGTCCATCCGGGTCACAAGCGCGGCAAAGTTGCGCTCCACCTGCGGCCAGGGCCTGTCGCTGTAGGGCCGGTCGTCGGGGGTCTCCATCCCGTTGCCGGTCAAGGCGCCCAATTCGTTGTTCACGTGCGGGATCGTGTAGGCCAGATACAGGAAGAAGGGCTCTCGGGAGCCGGCGGCAAACTTCAACGCGCGATCGGTGAACAGGTCGTGACTGAACTGTTTCCGCTGGTAGAACCAGTTGCCGATCAGGAGCGCCTCATGCTGGTTGTCCCAAAGGTGTTCCGGGTAAGTATTGTGCGCGTGCTGCTGGTCCAGGTAGCCGTAAAACTCGTCAAAGCCGCGTGTATTGGGAACGCTTCCGGTGCCCGGTCCTCCCAAGCCCCACTTGCCGAACAGGGCTGTTCGATAGCCGGCGCCTTGCAAAAGGGAGGCCACCGTCGGTTCGTCCGGCTTCAGGCCGGCCTCCGGCTTGATGTTTCCGCGGACAGTTGCGTGCCCGGAGTGCTTCCCTGTCATCAGGCAGCACCGCGAAGGAGCGCACACCGTCGAGCCCGAATAAGCCTGAGTGAAACGCAGTCCTTCCGAGGCCATGCGGTCGAGATTAGGCGTCAGGATCTGTTTCTGGCCGTAGCAGCCCAGGTCCCCGTATCCCAAGTCGTCCGCGAGAATAAAGATGATGTTCGGCCGTCCCCTCTCCGCCGCGCGTGCCCGGCTTCCCAGGGCGGCGGCGGCCGGCAATTTCAGCACATCTCGCCTTCGCATAGGATGCCTACTTTCGGACAATCACATCCACCAGATTCTTGATATTCGCCCGGATCCTCTCATGAACCGTCGGAGCCGTCAAGGGCAAGCTCTGAATCTGCTTCTTCACCCGGCGGACTTTATCTCCCAGAGCGTCCAGGGAGTTCAGCGCCATCATGGACAGGTAGGGGCCCTGTGTTTCGACGTTGGCCAGTTCCACCAGAACGCCCAGGGAAGCGTTCACGTCCGCCTCGGTCCCGTACTTGCCAAGCGCTTCCGCAGCGGCAATGCGCACGCTGGGGGACGGATCTGAAAGTCCCTTCCGGAGCGGTTCAGCGCCCTTGGAAACGGCCGCCTGCCCGCGCATAAGCAGCCCCAAAGCCGCCCAGAAGCGGACCCCGCCGTCTCCGTCCGAAAGCTTGGCAACCAGGCTGTCCGTCGCCGCCGCATCCAGCATGGAGGCCTGATCGGCCGCCGCCAGTATCGCATCGAAGGCGTAACGCCGGCTGTCGTGCCCTAATTCGTACGGCGTGGATCCTTCGCTGCGGGCCTGCATCTCCGGTTCCGGGAGAAGATCCACATCTCGAATTTCGCGCATCCAGTCGAAGAGAGCTTTGCGCAAGCGCTCCCGATGCGAACGGTGCTCGGACGATTGGGCCAGGTTGTTCACCTCGTCCGGATCGGAGGTCAAATCATACAGTTCCTCAGAGGGTTTTGCCTCCCAGAAGTAGGTCTGCGGCGGTTTAAGCTTGCCCTGGTCGTATAGCTTTTTCCAAACCTGGATGGTCGGCATCTCGAACAGGTACGCGATGTACTCGCCATAAATCCGGTGAGGCATGAAATTCCGGATGTAAATGTAACGCTGGTCGCGCACGGATCGCACCAGGTCATAGCGTTCATCCATGCGTCCCCGCAAGCCGTACAGGAACGCGGGATCCGGTGTGCGGAAGCGTCCCAGGAAGGCTCGCCCCTGCATGTGGGGGGGAGGCTCCACTCCTGCCAGGCTCAGCACCGTGGGCGCCAGGTCCACGAACGAAACCATTCGCCTCGTCGCCCCCCCGGGTTGGTAGCCGGGCGGCGCAAGGTGCCGGAATTTGTCCGGGAAGTGGGCCAGCATGGGCACCCGCAAGCCTGAGTTGTAAGGCCAACGCTTGCACCTCGGCAGTCCCGGTCCATGATCGCCGTAGAAGAACACGATCGTGTCCTCCGCCAGGCCGTCTTCCTCCAATTGCTGGAGGACTTTCGCCGCCTGGCCGTCCATCGTGGTGATGTTGTCGTAATACTGCGCCCAATCGCGGCGGACCTCGGGCGTGTCAGGGTAGAACGCCGGCACCCGGGCTTTGGAAGGGTCGTGGACCAGCGTGTGGGGGCGGGCCCGGACCTGGCTCTCGTGGGTGCTGGTGAAGTTGAAGATGGAAAAGAACGGCTGCCCCGCCGCACGGTTGCGCCAGTGCGCCCTGTTGCTCGAGTCGTCCCAAACCTCTCCCGGTTTCTCCAGGTTGTAGTCTTCCTTGACGTTGTTGCTGGCGTAATAGCCCGCATCGCGCAGGTATTGCGGGTACATCCTCATGCCGGCTGGCATGCGGACCATGCTTCGCATGTGCTCCGCGCCCATGGAGTTTGGATACACACCGGAGATGATGGCCGTGCGCGCCGGCGCGCAGACAGGAGCGTTCGACCAGGCATAGTCGTAGCGCAGTCCCCGCGCGGCCAGCTTGTCCAGATTCGGTGTAGTGGCGTAATCGTCGCCGTAGCAGCCCAACTGCGGGCCGATGTCCTCGCACGTAATCCAAAGTATGTTCGGACGCGGGCGCTGCGCGCCACAGGAGATCGCCGCTCCGCCGACAGCGGCGGCAAACGAGCGGCGGGTGATTCCATCCGTGTTCTCGCTCATCGCAACGTAGCCATCCCAATCAAGAGTAAACCACACCCGTAAGCCGCGAACATCAAGGCCAGCGGCAGCGTCACTCCGGAGGCGCCTCGAAATTCGCGCCAGATGAAGACGCCCCAAAGCGCCGCCACCAGCGTCGCGCCCTGTCCCAGGGCATACGAGATGGCCGGCCCTGCCACGCCGGAAGCCAGAATGTTAGCTGTCAGCGCGATCATCCAGATGGCGCCCCCGAGCACGCCCGGCCAGTGGTCTCCCAAGCTCCCTTTGAAATACCTGGCGTAGCTCAGCTTGTTCACGCGGATGAGAATCGTGTTCACGGCCAGATTGCTCAAGACCACCCCAAGCCCGAACAAAACCAGGGCGCCATACGGATCCAGGTAACCTGCCTCCACAGTCCCGGCTTGAAACGATGGCGAGATTGTCGCCACCAGTTGCGGATAAAAGAAACCCATCACAGAACCGGCGATCATGGCGTAAAGGATGCCGCGCACCCAGCCGCGGCCCGTTGTCTGAGGAAGTTTCCGCCGCGCCACGGCCGACATCGCCATAGCCAGCACCACCAACGCCACGCCGCTGAAGATCAACGCTGGCGAGCCTTTCGGCGCCTGGGCATAGCTGGCCACCGTGCCGATGACCAGAGCCAGCCCCACTCCTACGGGAAACGCCACGGCCATTCCCGCTGCGTCGATGGCCACCACCAGCAGGATGTTAGAGGCGTTGAACAGAACTCCGCTGAAGACGGCCTGGGCCAGGATCCCCGCGGGCGCCGCGGACAGGTTCCGCGCCGCGCTGGATCCGAACTCGCCAAACCCCGCCAGCGTGACCAGGAATACCAAGGCGGCCAGAAACACGCCAATGACGTAATCCCAGTAGAACAGCGGGAACGGCCAGTCTCGCTTCGCAGAGATCTTCTGTGTGTTTGCCCAGGAGCCCCAGCCGAGCATCGTGATTACGCAGAAGAGAATCGCAACTCCGAGGTCCTTAACCAGAAACATATCGATGCCTCACCATGAGTCTGTATAGAATCGACGCCTGGCTCCGCGATCCCAAACCATGCGGCTAGCCGGCAATCCCCGCAAGACCGCTGGGGCGCAGGCTGCGGCGCCGGTCACCTGTTCTTCCATGCCTGACCAATCCTCAATTCAGGCGGCCCGTGGCCAGAAAACTCTCGACCTCCTGGCGCAAGGGAATGGATGCCTGCGCGCCTGGACGGGTCACCGAAATTGCAGCGGCGGCGCATGCGATTCGGGCTGCTTCAGCGGGCCCCCTGCCTTCCGCCAGGGCCACGGCGAGCGCGCCGTTGAAAACATCCCCCGCCGCGGTGCTGTCAACCGCTGCCACCTGGAAGGAGTCCACGGCGCCCTCAAATGCCGGGGTCCTCAAATAACAGCCAAGACCGCCCATCTTAATCACCACGGAGGAAGGCCCCATTTCGCTCAGCCGGGCCGCCGCCGCCGCGGCTTCCTGGAACGTCTCGATTCGGGATGCCGGTGCGCCGAGCAACGTCGCCGCCTCCGTCTGGTTGGGGGTCAGGATGTCGGTCTGGCGCAGCAGGCTTTCGGGGAGAGCGCGGGCCGGCGCAGGATCCAGAACCGTCACTGCTCCGGCAGACCTGGCGGCAGCGAACGCCGCCTCAACGGATTCGAGCGGGATCTCCAACTGGCACAGCAAATAATCGCCGCTATCCAGAAGATCCAGACGGCTTCTGGCGGCCTCGACGTCCAGCGTGGCGTTAGCCCCGGGGGAGATGACAATCGCGTTCTCCCCGTCTGGAAGAACGTAGATGGAAGCGCAGCCGGTTGCTCTTGAGGATCTCCCCACACGGGCCGTATCGACGCCGGCCTCTTGAAGACTGGCAATCAGCTTCGCCCCAAACGCGTCCTGTCCCACCTGGGCCACCATGAATACGCGGCCACCCAAGCGTCCAGCCGCGCATGCCTGGTTGGCGCCCTTCCCGCCAGGGAACAACTGAAGATCCCCGCCTCTTACTGTCTCACCACCCAGCGGAAGCCGCTCTACCTGGAACACCAAGTCCATGTTGGCGCTTCCCGCAACCACGATCTTTGCATCTTGGCTCATCGAAGGAGACTACATTATCACTATTGCGATGGGGATGGAAAGCAGTTCCGGGGGACAGCCGTCTGCGTGCCTTGGGGGAGAGCGGCGCCAAGAGCACGACATCTGCGGCAAGTCCGGCCCGGCAAGCGGGTTGGAGGGACAGCCGGTCAGGAGCCGCTAAGCCCTGCCACACCTACACCCAACGCACACACCCATTGCCGGGTGGAGCCTCGATGTGGCGCGCGGCCAAGCCGGGCGCTACACCTTGCGCTTGCGCCTGCGCAGCAACCCAACGGCCACCAGACCCGCGCCCGCAATGAGCAGAGTCGAGGGCTCGGGGACTTGATCGTAGGACAGCGAACCGATGCCAAAATGGCCCGAGGTAGCCATGATTCCGACAGACTTCAGGACCTTCCCGCTGGCGGCCCCAATCGTGCTGATATCGATGATTGAGGGACCGGAGCTGGGGAGTGTGAAATTCAAGTTGACAAAATCGGAATTCGAGCCGGTGCTCGGCAAAAACTCAAGATAGAGCGCCAGGACGTCGTTCTTGTTGGCATCCGAGTTGTTGTTCGCGTAGCCGATGATGCCGATCTTCACAGAGGAAGCCGCAGGCGCGAATGCGTCCGCCCAGGTGAAAACAGCCGCCTCTTCGGCGTCCGGCCCACCTCCCGAAATCCCCTTGGAGCCGCCCTTTGTACTATCTTGGACGCCGATTCCGATACACGCGGGCTTGCCGCTTACGCCGCAGTCCGCGGGGTCGTCGAGATTCCCAAGATCGCCCCAGTAAAGCGTGCCCACCTTGTTAGGGTTGGCCAAGTCACTGAAAAGAGGATCATCAGCCGCTGGAAATGTGCTCCGGGCCGTCAGGGTCAGGCCCGCGGCCTCAGCGAACGTCAGAGATGTTCCACGGTTGCTACTGACTCCGTTCCAAATGCCTCCCGGCGGAATCGCCGAGAAATCCAGAATCACCGGCGAGGCGCTTGCAGCCGCTGTCAAACCGATCAGCAGCAGCGCGGCCATAGTCAATGGAAACTTTACTCCTGCGGTCATGCGATGCCTCCACGAAGAATATGCTAAAGATTAGCATTCGGTGTTATCGGAATCCCATATAGTCCTGGGCCATGAAAGTACTGAAACCGGGCGGAAAAGGACTAGTACTCCACCCTCCGGCCGGCTTCCCCGACGGTGGAGCCCGGCCCCAGGCGTGGCGACCGCTGCTCAAGAAACCCCAAACTTGTTCCCCGCCGTCTCTTCCCTCCAAGGTGTGGTAAAAAGAGCAACATGGAACTCAAGACGGTGCCTCTCGAAATTCCCGAAGGCGGCAACATCATCCTCGGGCAAGCGCACTTCATCAAGACCGTCGAAGACCTTTACGAAGCCATCGTAAACACCGTGCCCCAGATGAAGTTCGGCATCGCCTTTAACGAAGCCTCCGGAGCCTGTCTCACCCGCGCCGACGGGAACGATGAGCAACTCCAGGCTCTGGCGGTGCGCAACGCCACTGCTCTCGCCGCCGGTCACGTCTTTGTGGTGGCCATCCAGGATGGCTATCCCATCAATATCCTGGGGAAGATTAAAGACGTGCCGGAGGTCTGCTCCATCCTCTGCGCGTCGGCTAACCCGGTGCAGGTGATCGTCGCCCAAACCGGCCAAGGCAGGGGAATTCTCGGGGTCATCGACGGCTCTTCCCCCAAAGGCGTGGAAGGCGCAGCCGATGTCGAGTGGCGGCACGGTTTGCTCCGCAAGATCGGTTACAAACGGTAAGTCTCCTTTATCCGATAGAGTATGATATAATTCGCATTTCAGCCCCTTCGTTTCACCCTTGCGGGGCACTTCGAGAAAGGGATGCAGCATCGATAATGCCTGACCAAACACGTTCGTTCGGATTCCAAACCCGTTCGCTCCATGCCGGTTATCAGCCGGACCCAACCACGAAAGCCCGGGCGGTGCCCATCTATCAAACGACATCCTATTCGTTTGACAGTTCCAGTCACGCCGCATCGCTCTTTGCGCTCCAACAATTCGGCAACATCTACACGAGGATCATGAACCCCACCAGCGGCGTTCTGGAAGAGCGGGTGGCTTCTCTCGAAAACGGGATTGGCGCGCTGGCGATGTCCAGCGGTCAGGCGGCCCAGTTCATCGCCATCAGCAGCCTGATGGAAGCGGGGGACGAGATGGTCTCCGCCTCCACGTTGTACGGCGGCACGTATACGCAGTTCGACGTCAGTTTCCGCAAGCTCGGGCTGAACGTGAGATTCGTGGATCCGGACGACCCCGAGAACTTCCGCAAGGCGATCTCGCCGAAGACGAAGTGCCTGTATGGGGAGACCATCAGCAACCCCCGCGGAAACGTGCTCGACATCGAGGCGGTAGCCCGCATCGCGCACGAACACAACATCCCTCTGGTGATCGACAACACCTTCGCGACGCCCTACCTTTGCCGGCCCATCGATTTCGGCGCCGACATCGTCGTGCATTCGCTCACCAAGTTCATGGGTGGCCACGGCACCAGCATCGGCGGCATTATCGTCGACAGCGGCAAGTTCCCTTGGGAGAAAGGCGACTTCCCCCAGCTCAATGCGCCGTCGCGTTCCTACCACGGGCTGAAGTTCCGCGAGACGTTCGGCGACCTGGCTTACATCCTCAAGGCGCGCGTCGAGGGGCTGCGCGACATGGGCACTTGCCTGAGCCCCTTCAACGCATTCCTGTTCCTGCAAGGGATCGAAACCCTCGCTCTCCGCATGGACCGGCACGTTTCCAACGCGCTCGCGGTGGCCCGTTTCCTCGAAGGGCACAAGTGCGTCACCTGGGTCAGGCACCCGTCGCTGCCTTCCAGCCCCTATTATTCACTGGCGGTGAAGTACCTGCCGAAAGGCGCCGGGGCTGTGTTTTCCTTTGGCATCAAGGGCGGCTACGAGGCCGGACGCAAGTTCATCGACAGCGTCCAACTCTTTTCCCACCTGGCTAATGTCGGAGACGCCCGGAGCCTGGTGATCCACCCGGCCTCGACGACCCACCAGCAGTTGAGCGCCTCCGAGCAGGAGGCTGCCGGCGTCAGCCCGGACATGGTCCGGCTTTCTGTCGGGCTGGAGGATCTCGATGACATCCTCTGGGACTTGGACCAGGCCCTGGCGGCCTCGCAGAAGTGACACCCACGACCGGATGGGCGCATCAGGAGGCGGACACCGGACCTCGGTTACCGGCGCCCGCTCCGATTGTCATTCTCGGATGCGGTCAGCGGCGCCGCTCGGCTTGAGACGAAGGAGAATTCACCAGCCGGGTCCACACATTCTTGGCGGAATCCCACCGCAGAATGTGAAAGGTTCCAACCGCCCAGAGGGTTCCTCCTACCGGCACGACCCGTTTCAGGAAGAGCCACTGGTTGATACCCGATGCCTCCCACTTAGTTCCGCCGTCCTTGCTGACAAGCACATCGTTGCCCGTGGTGGCATAGAGCCTGCCGTCGGCGGAGCGATACACCGAAGTCAAAGTGCCCTTCGCCGGCGCGTCGACAAGCGACCAGGAATCACCCCCATCCGCGGTGCGCAATAATTGACCGAACATCCCTGTGATCCAGCCATTCTTCTGATCCGGGAAATGGACATAGTTCAGGGACCAGCTCGCCTCTCCGGCCTTCACCGGCTCCCAGCTCGCACCGCCGTTCTTTGTGCGCAAGACCACGCCCATCCACCCGACCGCCCAACCGTTTCGCTCATCCACGAAATCAATCGCGGCCAATCCTTGCGGAATCCTGGTCTCCTGCCGCGCCCAGGTCTTTCCTCCGTCTGAACTATGCAAGATCAGCCCGTTCCGCCCGGCGATCCAGCCGGATTCCTTGACGAAAACGATGTCGGTAAGATGTTCGGTAGTCGGGACCTTCCTCTTCACCCACGTCTTTCCGGAGTCCTCGCTCGCCAGCAGGGTGCCGCCGTCCCCGACGATGAAGCCGCGGCGATCGTCCACGAATACCAGAGCACGGTACAGGGTTTCAGGCGGCAAATCCACCGCCTGCCATGAGTTTCCTCCGTCGGCGCTGCTGTAAATCGCCTCACGGCCGCAGAGGGTCCATACACGGCCCCCCGCGACCACGGCATCCTGTACCTGGCACATCGCGCCGAAACCGGCGATGGCAAACGTCCAAAGGCCCGCCAACAAAAGCGCAAACCGGTTCCACCCCGCTCGAAAGATCATTCATGTCCTCCAAGACTTCTAAAGACGTTGCTGCAAGCCGGGAAGTTATGAGGGCAGATCAAACTCCCCCTGATCGCTGGCCGCGCAAGGCTCTGTCACTCACCTGCCGGCGGCTGGCCCGCATAGCCGCCAGCACGGTCAATCCAGGTCGATGTCCCTTTGAGGTGGAGGGCCCGCGGGGCTTTCTTTGGCCTGCTTGAGTAATTCGTCAAACTTCTTTGCCAGGACGTCCTTGGACTTGCGGTGCGCCTCCACCGACTTTTGAAATGCCTCCTCCCGGCGCGAAGCCTCGCCTTTGAACAAGTTGATCGCCGCGTCCATGTCCTCCACTGTTCGTGGCTTCTCGGCAGGCTTGAAGCTGATGACAGCCTCGGTCTGCGGATCAATCTTCAAAGCGGCCTGGCAGCAGGGACACTCCACTTCCATCAGAGCTTTGTGGCCTTTGCCCATATCGCCATGTTAACGCAAGTGCCCCGGGCATCGAACCGCCGCTGTCTGCGGAAGAACGGCTGCTGCCCCGACGTCCCGACCCAGGCTCGACGAATCACTCCCTGTCCGGCGGCGCCCGGGCAGCGGCTCCTGTCGCCGTCTAGAGTCCGGCCAGCGATCGGACCAAAGGCAGATCCGCTTCCAGGAAGTCGTATTCCGGCAGACGCGCCCGGACTTCCCACCTAATCTCCGCGAAGGTTCGGTTGTCTGGTTCACCCTCGAATTCGGAAACGGCGAAGAACACCAGTTCAACCCGGTGATTCTCGCTGTAGGCATACGCAGCCCGGGCGATCTCCCGTCCGATGCTGGCATGGATCGCCAGTTCCTCTACCAATTCCCTGGCCAGGGCTTCACGCTCGGACTCTCCCCGCTCGATCTTCCCCCCAGGAAATTCCCACTTGCCCGGGTGACTGTCATCTTTGGCGCGCTGGCAAATCAGCACTCTGCCTTCCTTCTCGATCACTGCCGCGGCCACCCGAGTCGTCTTCCGGCAAGGCATTCTTTTCGCGGGCCCGCTCACTTCAGAATCTGGAACAGATTGCTGTAATCGTCCGTCCACAGGCGCAAGCGCTTCTGGGGACGCACCGGGTGCCCGGCTCCGGAGTAGACCGGTTTGCCGAATTCACCTTTCCGGGCCACCAGAACCCAGGTCGCACTGTAGATCAGGTTCTCTCCGTCATCGCTGTCCACCACGAGGTTGTCTTTCCCCAGCGCGGTCGCAATGCGCTCCACCACAGGCTCCAAATCGAGGTGCCGGTTACTCACATGGACCGCCAGAATGCCGTCCGGCTTCAGGTGCTGAAAATAGAGGCGGACACTCTCCATCGTAAGCAGGTGCACGGGGATGGAATCGCTGGTGAAGGCATCCACCGCCAGGACGTCGAAGTTCTGCGGCGGCTCCCGCTCCATGGACAGGCGGGCATCCCCCAGCACCACATCTGTCTTGGCCGGTGAATCGCTCAAGTAGCTGAATCGCTGCCGGGCGATTTCAAGCACCTTCGGGTTAATCTCATAGAAGCGGTAATAGTCGCCGGGCCTGCCGTAAGCGGCGATCGTCCCGGTTCCCAGGCCGATCACCCCCACCCGCTGTGGACCCTGGCGCGTGCTCTCGATGGCCCGCCCCAGGCCGCTCTTCGGACCGTAATACGTGATCGGCAGCCGCCGCAGGTCCGGAGACAAATACTGCACCCCGTGGGTAATCGTCCCGTTGACCAGCGTCCTGGTCGCGTAGGCATCCTCGTCGTTTCCGTCCTGCGTTACGCGAATTGTTCCATAGAAGTTGCGCGTCATCAGAATGGCGTTGCTTGCGACCGAACTCTCCTGCTTCCAGAGCGTGTATCCCAGGACCAGCGTCAGGATGGCCCATGCCAGAGCCAGGGATTTCTGCACGCTCCGGAAGGCGAACGCCGCCAGGACGGCGCACGCAAAAATGCCCACCGGAAGCTCGAAGAATCCGCGGAAAAGCCGCGGGGCCGCCGCTCCCACGAACAGACCGCCCATCGCTCCCCCTAGTGCGATCGTCAAGTAGAAATTCGTCAAATGGCGCGCGTGGGGCCGCCGCCGCGCCAGCTCGCCGTGGCAGAACAGGCAGCACACAAAGAACGTGGCGGCGAACAGCAGGATCACGTAGCGCAGGTTGGTCGTCCCGTCAAACTTGGCGAGCCCGTAGGTCATCCCGCTCAGCGCCAGCGCCAGCGGTCCGACATAGGCGCCCGGCTTGTACCAGCGGTCGTGCTCGAAGGTCAGGATGAAACTCAGAAGATAGAGGCTTAGCGGCAGGACCCAGAGAAAAGGCACGGGGGAGATGTTCTGAGAGACGTGGTTGGTGACCGCGAGCAAAAGCGTGCTCGAGCAAGCCGCCAGCGCCATCCAGTAGAGGTACATCCACCGGGAAGGGGGACCATTGCCCAAACCGTTTCCGGCTTCGGGGGCCACGTCGGGCAGGGGACGCTCCCGGCGGCTGCGCCAGGCCGCCACTACGCACAGCACACAAAACAGCAGATAGCCCCCGCTCCAGATCCGGGCTTGATTGCTCGCCGCTACAAACGGCTCCACCAGCACAGGGTACGTCAGCAGAGCCAGCAGACAGCCCAGGTTTGAAACCGCGAAGAGCCGGTAAGGAAAAGCCACCTGATATGTGCGCGCAAACCAGGCCTGAAGCAACGGGCTGGTGCTCGACAGCAGGAAGTACGGCAGGCCGACGCTGGCCGCCAGCAGGACCAGGATGCGAAAAACGGGGTCCTCACCGCCCAGCGGTTTGAGAGCCGGGCTGGGAATCACCCTCAAGGCCACCACGCTTGCGGCCAGCGCGAAAGTGTGAAGGATGAACTGGTTCTTCGGCCGCAGCCGGCGCACGACCAGATGGGCGTACGAGTAGCCGAGCAGCAGCACGGCCTGAAAGAAGAGCAGGCAGGCGGACCACACCGCCGCGGCGCCTCCGAACCAGGGCAGGATCAGTCTGGCGATGATTGGCTGGATCTGGAAAAGCAAAAACGCGCTCAGGAAAATCGCTATGCCATAGAACAGCATTCTCTATCCTTCCGGTGCGAACTCGGCCACGAGCAGCGTCATATCGTCCTTCTGAATCGCGCCTTCGGCGAAATCCATGACCGACCCATGCAGGATCTCCAGGGCGGCCTCGCAACCTCCACCGGCGCAACGCGCGGCAACCTCCGACAGCCTCTTCTCTCCGAACAATGCCCCATGCTGGTTCTCCGCGTCGGTGATCCCGTCGGTATAGAGCACCAGCAGGTCTCCCGGTCCAAGTCGCGCCTCCCGGGCCTCGTAGGCCGCCTCCTCCAGCAGCCCAACCGGCAATCCCGTGGCGGGAAGGGGCTCCACGCCGCCCCCGGCGCGCACCAGCAGCGGCGCGCAGTGACCGGCATTCACGTATCGGAGAAGACCGTCTGCTTGAAGAATGGCATAGAACAATGTAGCGTACTTCTCTCCCTGTGTGCGTTCGAGCAAGAACCGGCTCAGCCGCTCCACCGCCTTGCCGAGTTCCGCCGCCGCGTGCGGCCAGGCCACAAATACCCCTTGCAATACCGACGCCAGCAGCGCGGAGCTCACTCCTTTTCCGGACACGTCCGCGTTGATCACTGCCCAGGCCGACGGCCCGGCGGGGTGAAGATCGTAGTAGTCGCCGCCCACGCGGTGGGAAGGATCGCTCCGCCCCGCCGCCCGAAGCCAGCCCGAAGATGGGAGCGTCCGAGGCAGCAGACTTTGCTGGATGCTCCTCGCAATGCGGAGCTCCTCTTCGATTCTTTGCCTTGCCCGCTCGTTCTCAAGCAGCCGGGCGTTTTCGAGGGCCATCGAGGCTTCCAGCGCCAGAGTCTGCAATAGTTCCCGGTTGCCTCCGGATAAGTCCGCTTCGCCGGCCCGGCTGTCCAGATAGATCAGCCCCGCCGTCGCCTCCGCGGGCGGCGCCGGCTTCGTCCCGGCCTCTGTCGCCGCGGCCGGCCGGATGAGAGGCAGGCAGACCACACTACGCAGATCCAGTTCCGCCACTGTCGCGCCCGCTGCCCATGTCGCCTGCGCATCCGGGGCGAAACTCATCGACAACAACTCCTTCCTGCCGTCCAGCGCCTGCCGGATCACGCCGCGCGGCACTCGGAGATCGTTCTCGCTCAGGGCCGTCCCGCTGCGATGCCGCGCCACCCGCACTTCCAGATCCGATTCCTTCCTCAGAAGCAGAAAGCCTCGTTCCGCCCCGGTGAAAGCCAGGGCGGCATCCACCAGCGCGGCCAGCACCTCGTCTCCGGAGAACGAGGTCTCCATCGCGCGGGCCACATCCAGCAACGTTCGCAGCCGGACCAGGCGGTCTGCCGGCGCCGCCAGGTTCTCAGCCAGCTTTTCCAGTGACCGGTCCTGAATTCGGAAAATGGCGTTGCAGCCGCCTGGAATCCCGAACTCGATGCGATCCAGCGAGGCAAGCCGGCGTCGCCGGACCCGTTCTCCATTTACGAAAACCCCATTGCGGCTGCCCAGATCCTCAATCACATAGCCGTCATCTTCCTTGAGGATCCGAGCGTGGTTCCGCGAGATCCGCGCATCCCGGAGCACCAGCGCGCATTCCGCTTGCCGGCCGATTACGAAAGGCAGAGGGGCAATCGGCGTCTGCCGCCTTCGGCCAGGCCCTTCTTCCAGTTCAAGAACCGCCGGCGGCACACCTGACGTCCTGGGAGGAGCGTCCGGCATCAGAGTTCCGGCCCGCTCTTGCCGGTCTCCTCCGTCGCGGCTGCCTCGGGCACGCTCAATGCGGCGCCGCTCAGCCTGGTCCGGCAATCGCTGCAATAACCGCCGATCTCGGTGCGAACCGTCAGAACTTTGAATCGCAGCGTGGATTCCACCTGCCTCCGGAGCTTGTCCAAAACCGCGCCGAAATACTCTTGAACTTTGCCGCACTGCACGCAAATGACGTGGGCATGCTCCTGTTTCAGCCGGGTCTCGTAGTAATGCTGGTCGCCGGACCAATGCATTAGATCCAGTTCGTCCACCAGGCCCGCGTCCTTGAGCATCTTGATCGTGCGATAGACGGTCACCCGGTTCAATTTCGGGTCCTTTTGAGATGCAAGCTCGTACAGCCGCTCCGCATCCAGGTGCCGCCCGGTCTCGTCGATCAGGTCCAGCAGGATCTGCCGCTGTTTCGTGAGCCGGATTCCGCGGCTTCGTACGGTTTCCTTGATGCTTGCGGCCGTCATGCCTGTGCCATCCCTCTCAGCCTGGGGTCTGTTGAGAAACGGTGGCCGGCTCCGCTGCCCCAGGCTGCTCTTTCGCCGGGCAGTCACGTGCGGGACGGTGTCGCGGGCAGCGGAGCCTGTCGCCCGTACCTCAATAAACCGCTAGCTTCAATGTATCATCCGGGCGCCGTTGCGGGCGAACTATGATAGAAACTATGGCAGCGCCTGTTTGCGGCAAGTGTGGGGGTAGCGGCTGGATCGAGGTGGAGCGCGACGGGTTCACCGGCGTGGAGCGCTGTTCCTGCGTGCAGGAGGATCGGGCGCGAACGCTCGAAGACGCGGCAGCCATTCCGCCCCTGTACGCCGCCGCGTCCCTGGAGAATTTTCAGAACTTCGGCAACCCCGCGTTGAGCGAGGTTCAGAACGTCGTACGAGCCTACACCCGTGAGTACCCCTTCCCGCCCAAGCCGGGCCTGTTGTTGATTGGCGAACCTGGAACCGGCAAGACCCACCTGGCTGTCGCCGCCCTGCGCCGTCTTCTGGCGCGTGGTTTCGAAGGTCTCTTCTTCGACTACCAGAACCTGCTGGACCGAATCCGCGCAGGCTTCGATCCGGCCTCCGGCACGAGTCCCCGGGAAGCCTACGAATCGGCGCTCGACGCTGAGATCCTTCTTCTAGACGACCTCGGCGCGCACCGCGTCACCGAATGGGTCGAGGACACGGTGACGTCCATCATCACCTACCGGTGCAATCACAAGAAGGCTCTGATCGCCACCACAAACCTTGTGGATGCGGACGCGGGCGACCGCGTCTTCGAGCGCGGCCCGCTCGCTTCCGGCAAGGCCGAATGGAAGATCACTCTCACTGAGCGCATCGGCGTTCGCGCACGCTCGCGGCTGTTCGAAATGTGCCGCATCGTGCGCATGCCCCCCGTCGGTGACTACCGCCTGCGGAAGTGAGCGCGCCCGTACCTGGCGGCCGCGCTGGGCCCGCCAGCCGCTGCGGCAATACCTGCCCCAGGCGCGCGGTCTATCGCTGTGCCGCCGCAGGCGACATGGTCCAGCCGGTCGCCTCCTTCCGCTGGCTGAGATCGTTGTCTGGGACCAGGACAGCCACCCACGGGGCATTCCGGTCGGTCATCCTCGCCTCCCAGACGGCGGACCGCGGCACTCCCGCCTTGAGATCGAACTGACGTTCCGGTTGTGCGACGGCGAGGTTGTCTGCTCGTATCGAAATGGAGTGGCGGCCCGCACCCTCCAGCGTCACCTTCAGGGAAACGGTCCCGTTCGCGTTGGTCTGAGCAGCAATGCTCAGGTCGACGACCTTGCCCGGGCTGAAGTCCAGCACATACGTCCCGCCTGGCAGGAGCGTGACCTTTCTCTTCAACCCGCCTGTGGACACCTCGTACTCGCCTTCAGGAATAGCCGCCCGGTAGCTTCCACTTGCCGGGTCCGGATCCAGCCGAATGGACGCGCCGGTCTTCACTTCACGGAAAACCACCGGCTCCCGGGATGCTTCCCCCAAAACCCCGGAAACCTGCGCCGGACCAGCCAGATCCCGCATCAGCCAGAACCAGCGCGCCACAGGGTGTACCCACACTTCTTTCCAGTTGTGGCAATTCTCCGCCGGCCAATAGGGCAGGTCCGTGTTGCCGCGGGTCTGGATACCGACCGGAAGAGATCCGACCAGATCCCCGGACATGGCGCTGTACTGCGGCGCGAAGTCGTACCCCTCTCCCCACATCGTGCTCTGGACGAAAGGATTCCGCCCCATCACCCACTGAAGCTGCTGTTGGGCCAGGGCTGCCAGTTCGAAGTCGCCGCGCAGGTGAGCCGCCGCGGAGATAGCTTTTGCCTGTGTCAGCACCGTTCCGTGGTTGCCGCGAAATTCGAACCATACCGGGAACAGCCGCACGTAGTGGTGCGCCCCGACCTTGACGCCATTCAATACCTGCTCCCGGAATGCTTCCGGTGATGCGCCGCGCCCTCCGCCGCCGGCCTGCTTGTACTCCTCGTCGTGGAAGACGGAATTCGCCAGCATCCCGTACGGCTGGGAGAACTGCGCCATCGTCTTCTGGAAATAGCCGGAGTACAGGGTGACGCCCGTGTACCACTTCATCCAATCCGGGTGATTTGGGAATTGCTCGCACAGGCGGATCAGGGCGACCACCGGAGCAGCTTCACGGCTGATGTGGTTGTAGCGCAGCACACGGGATTTGTCCGGCCCCGTGTAGAAGAAGCCTGTCAGGGGATAGTTCGTCTCGGGCAGGAATGTGCGCTGCTGCGAATCAACAATTACGCGGGCCAGTTCCAATGACTTGTCCGCGTACCGGCGCTCCCCGGTGGTCTGGTACAGTTCAAGCCCCGCCAGGACGGCGTGCCCGGCCAATTCGCTTATCGCCCCGCGCGGCTGCTTCTCCATGGCGCTCACCGCGAATCCCCAGTCTTCCACGGCCTGTTTCAGGCTGTAGCCGGCCATGAGGGGGTCGGGGTCTCTCAGAACCCGCGCCGCCAGAGCCTCAGTGGCGGCCGCCGAAAAGTTCGCCGCGGGGCTGTTGGAGGCTTGGCAGACCATGTCGTCCACGTCCCCCAGGATTCCATTGGTCCAGCGGTCCATGGTGCAGAAGCCGGGCCGGAACCCGTCATGAAAGGTCGTCTTCAGGATCCAGTCCAGGCCCCACTTCGCTTCAGTGATCAGCGCGGCAAGCAGGGGCTTGTCCTCGTTGCGAGCCTGAAGACGCTCCGCCAGACTGAACATCGCGTAAGCGGTCTCCGATGTGTTCACGAAGGACTGCGACAAATCGCCTGCATCATGCCACCCGCCGTTGACCACCATGCGTTTGTCGCCATGCACGAGCATCCAATCGCGGTGACAGATGTCGTGAACCCCCGGAATTGCGTAGCCGCAACGTTCGGTATAGAAGAAGTTGATTGCTTTCCAAATGCTCGACTTCCAAACGTCGTCCCCGATCCGAAAAGGGCGCGTGATGCGGCTGCCCGCCCGAATGATGTATGTCCCGGGTGTGCGCACCTCCGAGAAGTCCATCACCTGGAAGCTGCCGATCTGAGACTTGACCTCTGAAACCGCCTTGGATAGCGCCGGAACGCCCATCTCCACGTTGACGAGTTCAAAGGTCTTCGCCTGGAGATCGCTCGCAATGGCGCTCTTGGGCGAACCGGTCTGATAGCCGGAGTGGCTGAATGCGATCTCTCCCGGAGCGACATTCCAGCCCAGATAATGGTCCGCCTCCACTTTTTCAAGTTCCAGCTTGTCGATGTCGAATGAAACCGTGCTGCTGGCGCCGGGCTCGTTACCTTGCAGCCGGTACGAGAACACGACGCCCGTCACTTTGTCGCGGGGCAAATTGGCGATCTCCCAGACCACGCGGTTCCACTGGCGGTTCTGCAATATGACGTAGTTCAGCCCCATCTTCCCGTAGACATCGGGCACCGGCTCTTGCCCTTCATTCCGCAGAATCAGCAGCAGCGAAACCACGCGAAACCCGGGCAGGTCCGGGTAGATCCAAACCGACAAGCGGTTCCAGTCCGCCCAGTTTTCACCCTCGACCACCCGGACCGCATCGGCGGCGCCATAGTAACGGGTCGTGGGGATCGGCTTGTCCCCTGTAGTGGGGCTTGTGAGACGGACCGAACTTGCGCCGCTGACCGCGCGGTCCCTGGTGAGCATCAGCTCGCCGCGCGCCTGTCCGCTGTTGGCCAGCTTCCACGCTGAGAGGTTCTCGGCATCGTCCAACATGCGGGAGTTGAGCACAGGCTTATTCAGCCAGCGGGTCTTGATGGAATTCGAGTAATCGTTAGGAATTGGAAATTGAGGTGGAGCTTCCGCCGCCGCCAGCATGGCGGCAACGGCGATCGGCAGCGACAGCATCCTCATGGAAACGCCTCCTGATGATGGGACGGGTGGTTAAGTGAACCCCCCTTCGACTCAATACGGCCGGGCCCGGCCAACGGCGCGGACCCGGCCGCTCGAAAGGCCTATAGCGGGACTACCACTCTACTCTCGCCGAGAGCTGGCCGGTTCGCCTCCCGCTGGCGTTGATCACGTTGCCAAAGTAGGCGTTGTTCATACTCAGATTGGGTCCGCCGAAGAAGTGGCGGTTGAAGATGTTGAACATCTCCAGCCGGAAGAGCAGCCGGGCCCGCTCTGTCAGCGGGAAGTTCTTCGCCAGACTCGCGTCTTCGTTCCAACTCCACAGCCCGCGAACCTGAGAGAACCGGTTGGGGCTGTTACCGAGGGACTGTGGAGCGGCGTCCGAGAACGCGGCCGGGTCGAAATAGCGGTTGCCCGGATCATTGTTGTTCCAAGGATTGAACGTGTCCGGATTGAAGATCCGCTTGAACCCGCCCGCGGGCGTATTGAAGTTGGCGTAAATCGACGGGCCGTTCCAGAAGTTGGGAGTGACCCGGGAACTCGGGTGCCCGAGCGGAGTCCCGCTCGAGTAATTGAGCAACGCGGAAATGTTCCACCCTCCAACGATGCCGTTCAGGATGGAATTCGCCGAACCCAGCAGGAAGCGATTCCTGCCGACTGGAAGATCCCAGGTCATGACTGCCTTGAGGACGTGAGTTCGGTCCGCTGCCACGACTGCTTTGTAAGCCGTCCGGTTGTAGGTGTCCTGGATGCCTCCGCCTCCTCCCCCGTTTGCCACGTCGCCCACGTTGGCGATGTTCTTGGAGAAGGTGTAGGCGCCGTAAAGGTAATATCCCTGCGACATGCGCTTGGTGACGATCAGGTTGAGCGAATGATACGTGCTGCTGCCCACCGGGTCGCCGAAAGCGGAAAGGCCCCTGCCCGCCAACTGGGGGAAGGGCAGCAGCGTGTAGGCGCCCAATCCGCTGAACCCCGCATACGGATATGGCAGGCCCGCGGCCGCCGCTTGAGCCGCGCTGCTGATCGTCTGGGTCAGAACCGCTCCCCTGGCCAGTTCTTTCGGATCGATCTGGTTCGGCGATACATTGCCGGCGCTGTGCAGCCGTGTGCCCTTACTCCCACGCCACTCCAGGTCGATTCGCAGGTCCTTGGCGACCTCTCCCTGGAAGCCAAAGTTGAAGTTCTGAACGTAGCCGGAAACGGCGTAATCCGGGTGATTCCTCCTTCCGCCACCGAACTTCGCCGCGTAAGACGGATCCATGCTGGGAGGAGTCGTCGCGCCCTGGAAACCGTTGTCGATATTGAAAACCGGCAGATAGATGCCCTTGCTGTCGGCGGTGGCTTGGACCGTGGTGTTGAAGCCGGCCCGCCAGGGGTAGGTCCAGCCAAAACCTTCCGGCGTGTAACTGATGCCGTAGCCCGTTCGAAGGACAAGCTTCCTGGTCAACTGGTAGGCTATGCCCGCGGTGGGGCCGAAGTCCGTCCAGTGGCCCGGGAACACGGTTCTGCGTCCGGCGCGCCCTGTGCCGTTGCCCATGTACTCCACCGCTCCCGGCAGGCCGCCGTAGTTGGGATCCGGCAGGTTCGGATTGAAATTCGCAATCTCGTCGTTCTTCTCATAGTGGGCGGAGTTTCCGCTCCACCGCAGCCCGTAGTTCAGGGTGAACTTCCGGTTGACCTTCCAACTGTCCTGAACGAAGGCCGCCCCGTAATAGCTGGAAGTGATCGGGTTGAAGATCGGGCCCAAAGTCGCGCTGTTGACCTCGCCGAGAAGGAAACTGGCGAAGCTGTTGCCGATTCGGGATGTGAAACCCTCCCCCGGGATGGCGGTGGTTCGCGCGGCAAAGTTGAACGTCCCGCCGGTGTTGTTGAACTGCTGGGAATCGTAGCGCAGAAGGTTCCATTCAAATCCGAACTTGACATTATGCGCTCCGCGATACCAGCTCACCGTGTCTGAGATTACAATGTTCCGGTAAAACTCATCCCGGTTGGCGTCGTGGTTCCAGCTCTGAAACGTTACCACCGGAGAGCTCCCGAGACTGATTACCGGCCGGGTGACCTGATCGTCCGGAGCCCCAAGCCCCACGCCCTTGATCCCCCATTCATCCGCGAAACGCTTGCCGATCTGGCGGCTGCGGAATGCGTTTCCGTTATTGTTCAGACCAACCATGGCGTGGTTCAGCATCGAGGGACTGATAATCCAATCATGGGCCACGTTCCAGTTGTAGCCCCGCCGGTGCTGACGGATCGACCGCGAAAGCGGTCCGCCCATATCCGGATCCAGCAAGGACCACACCTCGCTCGCGTTCTCCTGGAAATTGCGTGGGAAGCCGTGCTTGTAAAAGTATCCCGACACCTTGTGATTGTTGGAAAACGAGTGGTCGGCCTTGATCGAGTAATTCCGTGCATCCATCCGGTTTTGACGGGACGTGTAGCTGTTGTTGGTCAGGTTGGTGTTCACCGGCTGATACCATTCGTTGAACACTTTCCCAAAATTCTTGGCGACCGTCGAAAGCCGGCTGGCCGGGATAATATTCCCGTCGAAAGGATCGGCCACGTAACGGCTGCCTACCATCCGGAGTGTGGATGGGTCATAGATGGTTCCCTCCAGCACCGAACGGCCAAGAGCATCGGTTCCCACAACGGTGGACCGGCGCAGGGCGCTCAGGTTTCCTTGCCACATCTCCGGCTGTGGCACGCTCCTGGTAAGCGTGCCTGGGCCGGATGTGGCCAGCAGGAAGCGCTCCGACGTGAAATAGAAGAAGCTCTTGTTGCGGCCGTCGTAAATTTTGGGGATGTAAACCGGCCCGCCGAAGCTCCCCGCATAGTTCTTCTGCCGGTCCATCGGCCTTCGGAAAGTCTGATTCGTAGGATCCGCCGCCAGAAGCCGGTTGTTGTTCCAGTCATTGGCATGAAGGAACTCGTTTCGCAGGGTGTAGAAAGCGGAACCGTGGATCTGGTTCGTGCCGGACTTCAGCGTGAATACCAGCGTTCCCCCGCTCTGGCGTCCATTCTCCGCGGAGGCGGTTCCCGTCACCACGGTCAGTTCCTGGATCGCTTCGGCCGAGATGCTCGCTTCCGCGAAATCGCCCGGCAGGAACCCTGCCAGATTGGTCATCCCGTCGACCACAATGCCCGCGCTGGCGCCAGGCGTCCCTTGAATGGACATGGTGTAGTCCGAGTTCCTGACCCCGGGGACGATCCTGGCGGCGAAGTCCGCCATGTTGCGGCCGCGGCCGCCAAAGGCCAGCGGCAGGGTCGCGAATACCTGCGATGACACGCTCTCCGAGCTTTGGGCAGTCTCCGTCTGCAAGAGCGGCGCTTCCGCCGTCACTGTTAGCTGCTCGATCAATTGCCCAACCTCCAGGGAGGGATCGATACGGGCGATCTGCCCGGCAGTCAGCGTCACTCCTCCTCGCACCAGCGTCTTGAAACCGGAAGCCGAGTATGTGATGGAGTACTCGCCCACAGGCAGGGCGCTAATGGTGTAGCTGCCGACATCGTTGGTTGTGCCCTCGTAGACCACTCCGGTCGAGACGTGCGTAGCCTTAACCCCAACCCCGGGCACAACGGCCCCGGTGCTGTCGGTCACGATGCCCGTGATGGAGGCACGACCGACCTGAGCCGAAACGGGCGCCGGCGCCATCCCCAGCAGCGCGAGCAGGACACCGGCAACCCAAACATTCCAAATGCGTTGCCTCATTGCAACTCCTTTCCCAATTGGTTGAACGAGAATAAACCCTCAATCCCCGCTGACCCTAACCTCAAGGGCACGGGATCTGTGTCTAAGAGAGTTTGGCTTGAGACCGTTCTCAATGCAATAGGGTTGCGGCTACAAACCACCCCTTGTAACGGTTACAAGGCCGGCTTGGCCCGGTTGCGGCGCCGTCCCTGGCTGCGCAGCGGTCCGTTGGGTGCCTCTGGCCTGGAGGACAAGCCCGTGGAGAATCGATTCTATCGCTGACGAGACCTGGGTATAGAATGTCCCTAGGGGGAAAAGTTCCATGAGGCCACTGGTGGTGTCGGGGCCTGATCGGGGCAAGGAATCGCACCCTGCGGGGGAGTTGATACGAGTTCATCTCGAGAAGATCCTCTCCAGTCCATCCTTTGCGGGAGCATGGCGGCAGCAACGTCTCCTTCGTTACCTGGTGGAAGCGGTCTTGCAGGGCCGGGGCAGGGATCTGAAGGAGTACTGCCTCGGAGTCGAAGTCTTCGACAAAGGCGAGGGCTTCGATCCCCGGCTGGATCCCATTGTCCGCGTCGAGGCCAGCCGCCTCCGCGCCCGCTTGAAAAAGTACTACGAGGGAGAAGGCCGGATGGATCCGATCCGGTTTGTGCTGCCTCGCGGAAGCTATGTGCCCGGTTTTGAAGACAGTTCCGAGGCTGAGCAAAGAAATGGCAACGGCGGTTCTCCGGAAGGCGCGGCCGCCTCGGATTCCTCGGAGCGGGTCCCCCGGACTGCGAGACCATGGATTGTTACGGCGGTCTCGCTGGTGGCCCTGGCAGCGATTGGCTGGCTGGTGGGAGGGAAGGCGCTTGATCCCGGCAAGGGAGCGGCTGCGGGGACGGCCTACGATTTTTCGCGGATCACGCGCGAACAGGCCCGCTGCAACTTTCCAAGCCTCTCTTCCGACGGCCGGTTCCTTCTGTACGCCCGGAACGAGGCCGGCAACTGGGACCTGTTCCTGCGCCGCCTGGACGACAACGAGGATTTGAAGAATCTGACGGCCGATTCCCCGGCCGACGACCGCCAGCCGGTCTTCTCCCCGGACGGTAGAAGGGTGGCATTTCGCAGTGAGCGGGACGGCGGCGGTATTTTCGTCACGGACATCGAGGGAGGGAATGTTCGGCGAGTCGCTGATTTCGGCTACCACCCTTCCTGGTCTCCCGAGGGCAACCGCCTCGTGTTCTCCAGCGATACCTTCGCCGAACCCGAGGACGGCCCCGCGCGGCGCGCCAGCGTGCTCTACGTGGCGGATCTGGAGGCTGGGACCATCCAGGCGCTGACCTCGCCGGAAACTGTCTATGATGCGGTGCAACCCGCCTGGTCCCCGCATGGACACCGGATCGCGTTCTGGGGTTCGGGTCCCGACGGCAGGAGAGACCTGTGGACAATCCCGGCTGCGGCGGCCCCTTCCGGCAGCCTGCGCCCGGCGCCCGTAACCCAGGACGGGTGGCTGGACTGGAGCCCGGCGTGGTCGCCCGATGGGAGCTACCTGTATTTTTCCAGCGACCGGGACGGGGCGATGAACATCTGGAGGGTGCGTATTGAGGAACTGTCCGGAAACGTGCGTGGCCAGCCCGAAGCCGTTCGGACGCCCTCGACCTACAGCGCGCACCCATCGGTTGGGCCCGGCGGGAACTCCTTTGTCTATACGCGGCGCACCATCTCCAGCACCTTGCACTCGGCAGCCTTCCAGCCCGATGCCCTGATCGGCCTATCTTCGGCCAAACGGCTCACAGCGGCCGGACGGCAGGTCCGCGAACCGGAGCCGTCCCCGGATGGAGCCTGGCTGACGGCCCGGCTTCAGGATCCGGAGGAAGATATTGTTTTGCTGAAGCCGGATGGGACGGCGATGAGGCGGTTGACCAACGACAAGTTCAAAGATCGGAATGCGCGCTGGTCTCCCGACGGCAAGCAGCTATTGTTTCTGACCAACCGCAGCGGAACATTTGAGTATTGGTTAATGCATGCCGACGGCGGCGGACTGAGGCGGGTGGCGCCGTCGATGGCGCTGATATGGGCGCCGGATGGAACGTTGATGGGATATCCATCCGATGCCCCTGCCTACTGTCTGGAGCCTCCGGGCGCGCCGTGCGTGCTGGCGAATGCGCTGCCGGAGGGCTTCGTCCCCATGGTCTGGTCTCCGGACGGAAACCGGGTGGCCGGCCGGTGGAGATCCTCGCCGCCGCCGAGAGAACAGCTATTTGTCTATTCACTGCGGGACAGATCCGCCGAGCAGGTGACGGAACACGGTTTCTCCCCGGTGTGGCTCAAGGACGGCAGGGCCCTGCTGTATTGGGAGAACAACAAGATCTGGTCCTGGGGAACCCGGAGCCGCCGCAAGAGGATGGTGTTGGATCCGGGCTCGAATGTGCTCCAGCAGCGGTTCACCTTGTCCGCTGGCCAGCAGTCGATCCTGTTTGTTCTCACCGAGGCGGAAGAAGACATTTGGCTGGCCCGAAAGCGCGGATAGGTGCGCGCGACGCAGCCAGCGCTCGAGAGCAGCAATCACGCGGAGGACGAAGGCCGGTTCTCAGGGGCCGGGATCCTTGTAATGCCGCAGCGCGTCTGCCACCGCCTGCGCGGGAATGGCGCCCTCCCGAATCAGCTTCCATTCCGGATCGCAGATGTCCACGGTCGTGCTCCCCAGCCCCGAGCAGAAGCCTCCGTCCAGCACCAGTTCGATCCTCCCGTCCATCGTGCCGAATACCTCAATCCCGCTGCGGCATGTCGGCTGCCCGGAGATGTTCGCGCTGGTCGAGATCAGCGGCTGCTGGATGTGTTCCAGAAGCGCCGCCGTCACCTTGGACCGGCTCTGCCGCAGCGCCACGCGCTCCGCATGGCCGGTCACTTTGAGCGGGACCTTGCCCGACGCCGGCACGATGATCGTGAGCGGCCCCGGCCAGAACAGCCGCGCCAGCAGGTAGAACCGCCGGCTCAGTTCTTTGGCCAGGTTCTCCGCCATCAGGACGTCGCTCACCAGCAATGGCAGGGCGCGATGAATCTCCCGACCTTTCGCGCGAAACACCATCGCCACGGCATGCAGGCTGAACGGATCGGCCACCAGCGAGTACAGAGCGTCCGTGGGCATTGCCACCACGCCGCCCCGACGGATCACGGCGGCGGCTCTCTCGATGGCTCTGGGCTCCGGCGAGTCCCGGTCGATCTCGATTAAATCAGTCACCACTGGCGGCAATCGTCCGACGCAACTCGAGGAATCTGCTGCCGCCTCGCTCTCAATTCGAGCCGGCCGCTCCTCTCTTCGCAGGCTCGCGGCTGGGGCGCGGGAACACCCGCGCGCATAGCCACAGCCTGACAATAAGCTCCTAATCTATCTCGTTGACATTCGCCAGGCAAGCGCGCGGCGCGGCATGCCGCGTTTCAGCCCGCCGGCTGGCCCTGCGGCCTTCCACTTCGCGGCAACACCTCCGCCACTTGCAGCGCCAGATCATAGCGCCCGAACGGTGCGCTCAGTTGAACGCCGGCCACCATGCCCGTGATCCGTCTCACCAGGTCCCGGGCGATCTCCACGCCCTCCCGCCGCGCTTTCTCCGTTGTGTCCGCGCTTCGCATCCGCCCCAGAAACTCCTCCGGCACCGGAACGTTCAGTTCGTTCACCATGAACTCGGCGTTACGGTAACTCAGCAGCGGCCAGATCCCCGCGACGATCGGGATGCCGTATGGCTCGGCGCGCCGCACGAACCTCTCCAGAAGCTTCGCATCGAACACCGGCTGCGTCACCGCGTATTCCGCCCCGCCCTGCACCTTCCACTCAAAACGCCGCATCTCTTCCTCGAAATTCAGCGCTCCAGGGTTGGCCCCCACCCCGATCACCAAGCTCGTCTGAGAACCCATCGGGTTGCCGCCGATATCCAGGCCGCGGTTCAGGTTGCTCACGATGTTGACCAGCCCGATCGAATCTACGTCGAACACCGCCGTGGCGGCCGGATACGCCCCCATGCGCGGCGGGTCGCCGGTGATGCAGATCAGGTTCCGAATCCCCGCCGCGTGGGCGCCCAGCAACTCGGATTGAATCCCCAGAATATTCCTGTCGCGGCAGCAGAAATGCAGCACCGCCTCAATTCCCGCGTGCCTCTGGATGAGCTGGCAGGTCACCTGCGCGCTCATCCGCGCGCTGGCCCTGGGCCCGTCCGGGACGTTGATGCAGTCGATGCCCTGCTCGGCGCACATCTTCGCGCCCGCGATCTCGCGGCTGGCGTCCACCCCCCGTGGCGGAACAATCTCCACGAAGCTGACGAACTCCCCAGCCGCCAGCTTGGCCCCCAGTTTCGATTTCTCCGCCAGCGGAACCGCCTTCATCGTTTCCGCCGCAGGCGCCGCTTCCTCTGTCAGCGTCTCCACCTGACTCTGCCCGGGCTGAAGCGACCGCGCTTCGTTCCGCAGCAGCTTGATGTGCTCCGGCGTCGTCCCGCAACATCCTCCGATAATCCTCACCCCCGCCCACAGGAACCGCCTTGCATACTGCGCCATGTACTCCGGGGAGCACAGGTAAATCTGGCGGCCTTCCACCGTCGCCGGGTGCCCCGCGTTGGGCATGGCGCTCAGCGGTTTCGAGGTGTGCTGCTTCATCTTCTCGATCGTCTCCAGCATCACCTTCGGACCGGCCGAGCAGTTGCACCCGGCCACATCCACCGGCCACTCGTCCAGGCGCTTCGCGAAGCTCTCGGTTGATGTCCCATCCGGCATGTTTCCCAAATCGTCGATCGTCACCTGCGCCACCAGAGGCAGGGCGTCCCCGCCCACCTCCCGCGCCGCGAAGATCGCCTCCCGCAGTTCGCTTAGAACCGTGAAGGTCTCCAGGATGATTAAGTCCGCTCCCGCTTCCAGCAGCGCTTGAATCTGTTCCCGGAACAGCGCCCGCGCCTCCTCGAACGACGTTGGCCCCAGCGGTTCAATCCGCACGCCCAGCGGCCCGACCGATCCGGCGACGAACGCCGCTCCCGCCGCGGCCTCCCGCGCCAGCCGCACGCCCGCCTGATTGATCTCCCTCAGTTTCTCCGCCAGTCCGAACGCCGCCAGCCGCGCCCGGCTTGCTCCGAACGTGTTGGTCTCGAGGATCTCGGCGCCCGCCTTCACGTACTCCTGGTGAACTTCCTTGACCAGCGCCGGGTTCGAGAGATTCAGCTCGTCGAAACAGCGGTTGATGAAGACGCCTTTTGAATACAGCATCGTGCCCATGGCGCCGTCCGCCACCAGCGCCCGCCGGGCAAGTTGCTGCCGGAATTCTCCGGCTCTGCTGAATGCCATAGTGGTTAACTTCTAACGATAGCAAGTCTGCGCCCCTCGGCCGCGCAAACGGCGGCCCCCGCGCCCGACCGACGCGGCGGTCCTCCGGCAGAAGCGGATGTTTAGACCTGAACATACGATTAGTTCGGTCTTGCGAACACCCCCGGCGGTATAATCAGACCGACCGCTCCCTTTATTTACTCCAGGAGAAGAGCCATGAAGAAAGAGAGAAGCTTGAAAGCGACCCGCAGAGGTTTCCTGGCGGCGGGCATCAGCCTGCCCGCGGCCGGGCTGGCCTCTGTATCCGCTCCCGCCGGTCTTGCCTGGCAGCCTTCCGCCCCCCTGCCCGTCCGCGCTCTGGGCAAGACCGGCATGAAGGTCACCCGGCTCGGTTACGGCTGCATGATCACCTCGGACCCTTCCGTCATCTCGCGCGCAGTCGACCTGGGCATCACCTACTTCGACACGGCCCGCCGCTACCAGCAGGGCAACAATGAAAAGATGGTGGGCGCCGCGCTCAAGGATGCCCGCAGTCGCATTACGCTCTCCAGCAAGTCGGGCGGCAAGACCAAAGCCGAGGCGCTCCAGGATCTCGAGACCAGCCTGAAGGAACTGGGCACCGATCATCTGGACATCTGGTACATGCACGCCCGCGACGAAGCTGGCGCCATCACCGACGAGTGCCTCGAAGCCTGGACCGCGGCCAAGAAAGACGGCAAGATTCGCGCCATCGGCGTCAGCACGCACAACCCCAACAACATCGTTGACCGCGTAATGAATGCCGGCATCTTCGATGTCGTCCTCGTGCAGTACAACGTCGCTTCCGGCGATACCATCGATGCTACCCTCAAGCGCTTTTCCGGCGCCGGCATCGGGCTGGTCGGCATGAAAGTCGTGGCCCCCGCCGCCGCGCGCGGCCGCGGTGGAGCCGCCTCGCCGCCTCCCGTTCCCGGCAAGCCCGTCGCCGCCCTCAAGTGGGTCCTCCGGAACCCGCTGATCGACACCATCATCCCCAGCATGACCGACATGGACCAGCTCGAGGCCAACTTCCGCGCTGTCAACGAAAGGTTCGGCCCTGAGGACGAGAAGCTCCTGTCGGCGCTCAACGAGGAGATCCGCCCGTACTACTGCCGCGCCTGTCACCAGTGCGATGGCAAGTGCCCCCAAGGCATGCCGGTTTCCGATGTCATCCGGTTCGCCAGCTACACCGACTTCTACGGCCAGTACACCCTGGGGCGCGAGCATTTCCTGGCTCTGCCGGCTCACGTCCGTGCGGTCCGCTGCGAGGACTGCGGCGCTTGCGCAATCCAGTGCCCGAACGGCGTCCGGGTCAAGGACCGGCTCATCCGCGCTCAGCAGTTGTACGCGTAAGCCGGCCCGGCGACCACCTGCTCTGCCCCAAGCGTAGCGCGTGTGTAGGGGCGGCACGAGAGCCGCCCCATCCCGCTCCTGCTCCCCGCCTGTAGGGGCCGTCCACGAGCGGCCCGATTGTGAGGCGCCTCGAAACACTTGCGCTGGGCGCCGGCTCCGCGCCGGGGTGTTGGCTTCGCCTCCCCTCCCCTTGGCTCCGGCCTCGCCAGCACCCCCATCCTCCTGGCCTTCCCCTGCTCCCGCGGCTTTCCCCAGACCCCATGGCCAAACACCCCAGCAGGGTGGGTCACCATGTGCCTGGATAGGAAAGGCAAGCCTGTTCAGCGAGATTGACAGAGGTGGATGAAGGATATATAGTTGTGCCGGATTAGGGAAACAACCTTGGACTTGGCGGTGTTTGGCCGGGGTTGCAGGGGAACCCCGGCTGGGGCTTTGGAGGCAGTCAGACTTGCCTGCTACAGGCGAGGGGGGATGTATGCGAATCTTTGCGTTTCTGCTGATCTTCTTCATCCCGTGTGCTCTCAGCGCACAGGAAACCAGGGGCAGCATCGTGGGCACGGTGACCGACCCGCAGAATGCTCTTATCGCAGGGGCGTCTGTGATTGTTACAAACGTCGGCACGGGCACAAGCGTGCGGTTGACCACGAACGTCAGCGGGTACTACGAGGCGCCGTTCCTTTTGCCGGGGAACTACAGCGTCACTGTGGAGGCGCCCGGCTTCCGGCGCTCTGTCCGCACCGGATTGACACTCGCCATTGGCGAGCAGTTGCAAATCAATATGCAGTTGCAGGTCGGCGCCTTGACTGAGTCAGTCACGGTCACAGGGGAGGCGCCAATCTTGGATACAAGCACCGTCAGCACAGGGCGGGCAATCACAAACCGGGAGGTCATGGACTTGCCGGTCCTCGGAAACAACGTCGTGATGATGACCAGATTCTCTCCGGGGGTGCAAGTCCCCGGCACCACGCAGTTCCTGGTCCAGGGCCAGGTGGGCGGAGGTTCGGGGTACTATGCGCCGGGCAACATTGGCGGCAACGAGTGGTCCATCGACGGCGCTTCTACGAGCGGAACGGACCGGCGCGTCTCCATCATGCCCAGTCCGGACATCATCGACGAGTTCAAGATTGAGACTTCGAACTTTGACGCGGGCTTCGGCCACGCCACGGGGCTGAACATATCCATGTCGACCAAGTCCGGCGCCAACGACTTTCACGGGACAGGCACCTATCAGTACATGAACCAGCGCTGGAATGCCGCGTCGTTTTTCGTGAAGCAGAATTACTACTACAAGATCGCGGCCGCCCGCGCCGCGGGCGACTTCGCCTTGGCGGACCAGTTGGCCAAGCAGCCGATGCTGCCGGCCGGCCACACGAATAATTACCACACGACGGTCAGCGGCCCGGTGTGGATTCCCAAGGTCATCGACGGACGGAACAAGTTGTTTTTCTTTCTTGGATATTCGAACCTGACCAACCTTCAGTCGGCGCGTCCAAGCGAGGTGAACTACACGGTTCCGACCGTGGCGATGCGAGGCGGGGACTTCTCCAGGCTGCTCTCGGTGGACCCGGTGCGCTACCAGGTCTACGATCCGGTCTCCACGCGTCCCGATCCGGCGCGGCCGGGTTTCTATGTCCGGGATCCGTTCCCCGGAAACATGATTTCCGGCTCCCGAATTATGCTGCCGAAGATGTACAACTTTTACACACAGCGCTTGCCGTTGCCGAACAACGACCCCGCGGAGGCCAATAAGGAGCCGACCAATAATTACGTGGCCTCCGGAATGCCGAACAACGTGTTCTACCACTCCTGGAGCAATCGCTTCGACTACCACGCCAGCGACAAGCACCGGTTCTTCTTCCGGTGGCTGAAGACTCACTTCATCGAAGATGCCCAGGACTACACCTACGAAACCGAAGCCGGCTTGATGGCTTGGAACGAACGCCGGCCGGCGTTGAGCGGCGCGGCCGACTGGACGTATTCCATCAATCCGAATACGCTGCTGAATGTTACGGTGAGCGGAAACACGTTCCTGCTGGAGAACCAGCGGCTGGGGACGCGCAGGTACAAACCAACCGACGTGGGATTGCCTTCCTACATGGATGTGAAATGCGGCGACAACTGCCGCCTGCCGCGGGTCATCTGGCCTGGAATGACCGCATGGTCCGGTGATATGGTCCTGAGCACATCCGTGGACTCGGGCGCGAAGGGTTTCCAGAGAATCGTGAAATCAAATCTGACGCACATCCGGAACGCACACACGTTGCGGGGGGGATTTGAGGTCCGGCATCACTACCGGACGCAAATGCGCGAAGGAGGCTACACCTCGGGCAATTTCACCTTCGCGAATACATACGTCCGAAAGGACGGAGACGGGTTCACGCCGGCCGGCAGCCTCGGGCTGGTATGGGCGACCTTTATGCTCGGCATGCCGACAGGCATGTCGGCCGACACAAATGACACCTACGCCCTGGTGAGTCCCTACTATGGGTGGTTTGTGCAGGACACCTGGCGAGTGTCCCGGAGCTTAACAGTGACCCTTGGCTTGAGGCTCGAGTATGAGCAAGGGGCTAAAGAGCGGTACAACCGGGCGCTTTCCTACTTCGATCCGGATTTGACCTTGCCGATTACGGACGCCGCGCAGGCTGCCTATGCCAAGAACCCAATTCCTGAACTGCCTGCGAGCCAGTTCATCGTAAAGGGCGGGACCGTATACCTCGGCCAGGGCGGGGCGCCGGACCGGCTCTGGAGAAATGAGCTGATGTGGCTACCGCGTTTGTCGGCGGCCTGGCAATGGAACCCGAAGACCATTCTGCGGGGTGGCTACGGGATTTACTACGACACACTGAACGTGATGAATCAGGCGGCTAACCAGTACGGCTACTCGCGTTCGACAAATACGACTCTCACTACCGACTTTGGCTACCACTGGCTGGTAGGAAATCCGGCGAGCGGCATCTCACCTCTCACGGATCCGTTTCCCGTGCGGAGTGACGGGACACGCTTCGACGCCCCGCTCCGCAATGCGCTGGGATCGATGGCCCGGATAGGCCAGGGCTTCACGTACAACCGCTTCGACCGTGAGCATCCCCGGGTCCAGCGCTGGCGCATCGGCGTGCAGCGGGAACTGGCGCAAAATATGATGGTCGAGGCTGCCTACTGGGGCCAGTGGGGCGACAGGCTCAGCGTCACTCAGAGGCTCGACCCGCTGCCACAGCAGTATTGGGCCACGGGTTTGGTTCGAAACAACACAATCGCCACGGAAATGAACCGTAACGTGACCAATCCGTTCCACATCAGCAACTTTGCATCCCTCCAGACGTCCAATCCGGTGCTCTATCAACACCTGTCGACGCTGTCTCAATTCACCAGCACGACGATTCAGAAGAACCGCTTGCTGCGGCCATTCCCTCACATGAATGGGCTCAATGATTCCGGCACGCCAATCGGGAAGGCGCGCACACATGCCTTGGAGTTGAACTTCCAGAGGCGGATGTCGCGGGGGTTCACCCTGAACGCCTCCTATTCAAGAATCCACCAGGAGCGTTTTGACATTCTGGAGAACGAGTTCGAGACGCAGCCGACGTTTTGGTGGCCGAGCGATACAGCCCGGCCGCACCGGTTCACCGCGACGGGCATCTTCGAGCTTCCCTTCGGCAAAGGACGAGCCTTCTTGCAATCCGGCGTCTTGAATCACATTCTCGGAGGCTGGCAGATTGCCGCAACCTACGAATTCCAGCCAGGGCCGCTGCTGTCGTGGGGGAACATTTTCTACTACGGAGATCTGAGCACTTTCGAGAAAGACGCCACCTCGACGCCCAGAACGCTCGAACAGTGGTTCAACACGAACCTCCAGTTCGAACGAACTTCCACCAAACTGCCCGCGGCTTATCATGTGCGGGTGTTCCCGCGGTACTTCAATGGTCTCCGCGCGGACGGGCTGAAGCAATGGAACGGCAATCTCCTGAGAGACTTCCGCCTTAAGGAGCGCCTCCGAATTCAGATTCGGGCGGACGCCATGAACCTTCAGAATCGGTCGCAGATGGCATCTCCGGAACTTTCACCGACGTCGACGAATTTCGGCCGCATCACCAGCCAAACCGGCTCGCTGAACAGGACCTATCAGTTACAGGGCAGAATCCAGTTCTGAACTGCGCCGGGTACCCGAAAAGGCGGCGCCAGCCGAAGCGGGCTGGCGCCGCGCTACGACAGTGTGGCAATCTATCGAAGGCAGGAAAGTGAGGCTCTGAAATGCTACAAGAACAGAACAAACTGAACCGGCGCGGCTGGCTGCGAAGCCTGGTCGCGGCCGGCGGCGTCGCCAGTCTGGATAGCGTCTTTACGACGACGCCAAGCAATGCGGCGCAGATCGATCCCCGTAAAGACAACATCAAGATTACAAAGCTGGAGACTTTCGTACTTAAGAACTCGTGGGTGTTCGTTAAGATCTCGACCGATGCCGGGATCGTGGGCTGGGGTGAGATGCTGAAGGACGATGCCAAGGCCTGCGCGGCGGGGGCGCAGGAAGCGGGCCGCTTTCTGGTAGGGCAGGATCCGCTCCGTACCATGTACCTGTGGCAAGCCGTCCACCGCGGAGCCTTCTACCGCGGGGGGCCGATCAAGTCAGCGATCTTGAGCGGCATCGATCAAGCACTGTGGGACATCAAAGGGAAGGCCTACGGCGTTCCGGTCTACAAGCTGATGGGCGGTCCGACCCGTGACCGGATCCGGGTGTATGGCCGGGTGGATCCGAAGACCGGAGTCAATGCGATGAAGACCGGTCCGCGGGGGCTGAAGCGGGGCCCTTACAAGTACGTCGAGGGCCCGAAGTTTGTGGCGGAAGTCGTCGACAACTTCAAGGCGCTGCGGGAGAAGTACGGCCCGGGTGTGGACATTGGCATCGATTTTCACGGCGCGGTGCAGCCGCCGACGGCAATGCTGTTGGTGAAGGCCCTCGAGCCCTACCAGCCGTGGTTCTATGAGGAGGTGGTCCAGGCCCTGAACGTGGACGTCATGGCCGAGATTGCCAGGAAGACCCACATCCCGCTGGCCACCGGCGAGCGAATCTTCCTGAAATGGGGATTCCGGGAAATACTGGAAAAGCGGGCGGCGTCAATCTTGCAACCGGACATTTGCTATGCGGGCGGGATCACAGAATTGCGGTTCATCGCGGCGATGGCCGAAACGTACTATTTGCCGATCGCGCCGCACAATCCACAGGGACCGTGCTCTCTGGCGGCAAGCTATCAGATCGCCGCATCCATCCCCAATTTCCTGGTGCAGGAGCGCGGCGACAACGAGCATGACGACTTGCTGGCGAAGCCGTTGCCCCCGATTTCCAACGGACACCGGCCGTTGTTGACCGATCCAGGTTTGGGAATCACGATCGACGAGGAAAAGCTCAAAGCCCAGGTGGGCGAGCCGCGCGAGTACCGGCCGGCCTTCGACGCCGACGACGGGTCGGTTGTCGACTGGTAGTAGGCTTCTCCCTGCGAAAGACCATACCGGCTGCGCCGGGGCATTGCCTCCAGGAGGCGACGCTCCGGCGCAGGGACGCATTTCTTTCCGGGGAGTCTGCTCTGCTGTTACCTTGAATAGGTGCTGCTCACTGGTCCGCCCGGCTCGGGCAAGACGCACCACGTCCTGGAATCCGTGCGAAGCTGGCTTCGCCGCGGGGGGACGGGTTTCCGGTTGATTGTTCCCACGGCCACGATGGCGCAGCACATGCGCCATCAACTTGCACGGGAAGGGTACGTCTTCCCCCCGCGCCTGGTGTCCACCCTGGCCGGTTTCGTCTCTTCTTTGAACGAGGCGGTTCCTGCCGCCAACGGCTTACTTCTGGACCTGCTCCTCCAGGAATCCCTGAACGTCTTGTCCCTTCCTGCCTTCCGCGCCGTGGCGGACCGTCGAGGGTTCCGGTCCGCGCTGGCCCGCGCAATGGGAGAGATGTCCTCCGCTGGTTGTGCTTCAGCGGAGGCGCGTGCCGCGCTGGATTGTCGCGGCCGTCCGGTTTTGAGAGATTTCCTGAATCTCTGTGAGGACGTTGAAAGGAAAGTCGCTGCGGGCGGGTTCGCCTCCAGGGGCGGGCTACTGCAACTGGCCGCGGAACGGGTCCGGGCAGAAGGCACATCGGGCATCCGTGAGTTTTTTTTCGACGGCTTCTTCAACTTCACCCAACCAGAGCTTGGCCTGGTTGCGGCCTTGCGTGAGAAGGCGGAGGTAACCGTAACCCTCCCCGACTGGGCCGGCTGCGCGTCCGCTCGGAAGAGTTTGATCGCCATGGGGCTGGAGGAACAGGACTGCGGCTTTTGCCGGAGGCATCCGGACACCGTCCTCCTCGAGGCAGAAACGCGGGAGCGCGAGGTGGAGGAGATCGCCGCCAGAATCGTTGAACTGGCGCAGGACGGGCTTCCCTTTCGGGAGATTGGCATCGTCGTCCGCCAGCACGATCCCTACGTTCCTCTTCTGCGGGCCACTCTGGAGCGATTCGGGATCCCGGTTCGGTGTTACTTCTCAGCGCCGCTGCGGCACTCGGCCATGGTCCGCTGCTTCGAGGCCTTGATCGAGGCTGCGCTCGGCGGGTGGCAGCACGAGCAGACGTTGACGGCCCTGCGTCTGATGCCCGGCCGGCTTGGCAACGGCCTCGCCATGGACCAGTTTTCCTGGGAGGTCATGGAGCACCTGCCCGGTTCCGGCCTCGAGGGGCTGCGCCACCTGGCGAAGGATCCCGCCGTCGGGCGGCGGCTCGACTCCCTCCTGCCGCTTGAGAGCTGGCTGAAGATGGAGGCGGCGCCGGCGGAGTGGGCCGCGCGATTCAGCAGTCTGCAAGTGATCACGGAACCTCGGGACCCGCCCCAGGAAGGGCAGCGTCTTGACGTCCTTCTATGGCGCGAGTACGAAGCCGCGTGCGCTGGTTTCCAAGCCGCCGTTGAGGAAGCGGCCTCAGCCTTGCCTGCCAAACCCATCCGGCTGGGCGATTTTTGGAGTGTGGTCAAGGATGCTGTACGGTTGAGCGCCTATGACGCCTCAGACCGGCGGCGCAACGTTGTTCACGTGATGGAGGTGCATGAGGCGCGGCAGTGGGAACTCACCGTGGCGTTCGTCTGCGGACTGCTGGAGCGCCAATTCCCCATGCACCATACGCAGGATCCGTTTCTGAGCGATGACGTTCGGCGAAGGCTGCGGGAGAAGGGATGGAGTTTGCCCACCGTCGCGGAGAAGGACCGGGAAGAAGAGTTTCTGTTTGAGTTCTCGCTCACCCGTGCCACGCGAACTGTGGTCTTGAGCTACCCAAAGTTCGGGCCGAAAGGCGAGGAGACGCTGCGGTCGTTCTTCCTGGACAGACTGCCGGACATCAGGCCGGAACCCCGGAAGATCGCGGCGCGCCTGGCGCGGCCCGTGCCTTCCCGTTCGAGTCTGCATCCCAGAGAACCGAAGATCGCCGGGGACGACCTGCTGGCCCTGATTGCGCAGAAGCACGCCCGGACCAGTCCGACGGCGATCGAGAACTTCTTGCAATGCCCGTTCCTGTTCTTCGCCCAGAACACCCTGGGACTCAGAGAACGACCCGCAAGGCCGGAAGAACGCCTCGATCCGTTGGTGCAAGGCAGCATCCTGCACCGGGTGCTGGAGTTGCGGCTGCGTGAACCGGACGCCCATGCCGGGGCTTTGTTCGACAGGGTCTTCGCCGATTTCTGCAAGCAAGAGAGGATTCCACAAGGCTACCGAACCGAGGCGGTCCGCCTGGCCATGTTGCGCAGTCTGACACGCTTTCTGCCGGCATTCGCCGTCCCGGACGCCAGGCCGGGCCTGGCGGAGAGGCGCTACGTCCTGGGGCTGTCCGCGGACTTGACGCTTGCCTGCCAGGTGGACCGGATTGACACCGGGCCGGACGGAAGGAAGCTCGTCATCGATTACAAGTACTCCAGCCTGTCGAGCGTGAAGCAGCGAGTGAAAGACCATCGGGAAGGGTTGCGCATCCAGGGTGGCATTTACATGGCCGTGCTGGAGCAGGCCGGAGAGCGTTGCGCGGGCATGTTGTTCGGGGCGATGCGCGAGAAACCCGGTTGGGCCGGCTGGCTGACAGAGGGGCTGAAGGCGGAGGGCGTGGCGGCGGTAACCGAGGAGGAGCTTCGCCAGGTGATCGAGATCTCGACGAAGACGGCGCTTGCAGCCGCGGGCCGCATACGCCAGGGCGAAATCGCGCCGCGGCCCGCAAACCAGAAACACTGCGAGACCTGCCGCTACCGCCATGTCTGCCGGGTGGAGTCGGCGCGGGGTGTCCTGGTGGCTGGTGAAGCGGAGGAATCGTGGACCTGACGTCCAGACAGCGAGCTGCCGTCGAGCGGCTGGGACAGGACGTGTGCGTCGTAGCGGGCCCTGGCTCCGGTAAAACGCGCGTGCTGGTGGAGCGTTTTGCCTGGCTGATCGCCGAGAGGAAGATCAATCCGCTCCGCATCCTGGCCATTACCTTCACGGATAAGGCGGCGACGGAGATCAAGTTGCGGCTGGCCAAGAGGTTTGATTCCGGGTCAGGGCTGCGGGCGGATGTGGAGCGGGCGTACGTTTCCACTGTGCATGGCTTTTGTGCCCGGCTGCTGCGGGAGCACGCGATCACCGCGGGAGTGGATCCCGAATTTGTCGTCCTGGAGGAAGCGCAGAGCAAGCGGGATCTCACGGAGGCGGTTCACGGCGCCTTGGAGAGCCTCTATCAGGCGCACCCGGCTGAAATCCGGTCCCTACTCGAGGCGCTCTACGTTTCCTCCTGGGAAGGAGGGCGGCAGCCGGACCTGTCCGAGGCTCTTTTACGGATCTACGAGGCGGCGCGGGTAGCGGGCCAAAGTGTCGCAGATCTCCGGCGGAAAAGCCGGCAGCCACTGCAAGGCGGCCTGTCTCTGGAGGACTTCCTGGCGGAGCTGAATGGAATTTTGGGCGGTGCGCCGGCGAAACTGACCCCCAAACAGGAAATGTGCATTCAGAACCTGCGCCAATGGGCCAGGAGGTCAGGGGAACTGGCCGCCAGGCCGGCGTCATGGAAACACTTCAAAGCTGTCAGCGAGTACCCCGGCGATCTGCCGTCGAAGGTCCTTTCGCCGGACCTCAAAGATCTCCGGGAGAAGCGGAAGCCGCTGCTGGTCTCCACGCTCGCCGCAGATTATTTCGCCTCCCTCCGCGCTCTACTTCTCGACGCGCTGGAAAGGACCGATGCGCTCTACCGGGAGCGGAAGAGAGAGATGGACGGAATGGACTTCTCGGACCTCGAGGAGAAGGCGATTGAGCTGCTCGAAGCGGAGCCGGGCGCGAGGGAAGCCATCCGCTCCAGCTTTGACTACATTCTGATGGACGAGCTCCAGGACACCAATCCGTTGCAATGGAGACTTCTGGAGTTATTGCGGTCCCCCCGGAGCTTCTTCGCCGTGGGGGACATCAACCAGTCGATCTTCGGTTTCCGCCATGCCGAGCCGGAGGTCTTCCGCCGTTACCGGCAGTCGGTGGAAGAGTCCGGCGGTCAGATCGATGAACTCGGCGAGAACTTCCGGAGCCGTCCGGAGATCCTTGCCGCGGTGGAGGCAGTGATGGTTGCCTGCCCGCAGAGCGTCCTCCCGTCCCGGCTCATTGCGAGGAAGACGTTTTCGGCCAAAGCGGAGCCGTCGGTGGAGGTGATCGCCGCCTATGGCGCCAACACAGAGGAAGCGGCGGGACTGGAGGGCTATTGGATTGCGCGGCGGATCGGCGAGCTCGTTGGAAACCTGAAGATTGAGGGACAAGGCGGAGCGCCGCGTCTCGCGCGGTTCCGGGATATGGCGATCCTGGTGCGCACGGTGAATGCCTTGCCTCCAATCGCGGACGCACTGCGGGAATTCAAGATCCCCTGCATCATCGAGGGAGGAAAGACCTTCTATGAGGCGCGGGAGGTGCGAGACCTGATTCACCTGCTCATGGCCATCGCCAATCCGCTGGATGAAGTCGCGCTCGCCGGGGTGTTGCGCTCTCCGCTGGCGGGCCTGAGCGACGAGGCTTTGCTGCGCATGAAGGTTGTTGCGGGAAGCCTCGCGGCTGCGGTGGAGGGCGGAGATGTCAACGCTCTTGCTGGAAGGGACTCCCGCGACGAAGAACGGCTGCTCCGGTTTCGCGAATTGTTTGACGAACTCCGGCGGCTCAAGGACAGCATGGGCCCGGACCGGCTGTTGCTTCGCGCTTTGGACGCCTGCGATTACGAGGGCGCACTGGAGGAGCCGCAGCGAACCAACGTGGCCAAACTGCTCTCGCTGCTGCGGGAGCAGCAGCAAGCCAGCCCCGTGGGGCTGGATCGCGCCGTGGACACGCTCTTGTACCTGCGCGACGCCGGCGGCGAGGCGGAGGCCGCCCCGGAAGACAGTTCCGAGACGGTGCGCATCATGACCATGCACAAGGCCAAGGGACTGGAGTTTCCCATTGTGTTTTTGGCGGCGCTGCACCGACCGCCCGGCGGATCGCGGCCGGTGATCCGGCTTTCGCGGGCACAAGGCCTGGGTGTCCTGTGGCGCGATCCCGTGACGGGCGACCCTGTCCGGGATCTGGCTTACTTGGACGCGGATAGAAACGACGAGGAAAGGGAAAGCGCCGAGGAGCACAGACTGCTGTACGTGGCCATGACGCGCGCCGAGGAACATCTGATTCTGAGCTTTGCGAACGCCCCGGCGGCTCGTGGGGAATACAAGCGCCTGATGACCGAGCGGTTTGCATTGCCGCTGGGAACGAACGCGGAGAACCGTCCGGTGGTGCATATGGTCCCGCAGGCCGGCCTGCCCATCCGGCTTCTGTGCGTGGACCAGCAGCCGGAGCCGCCGGTTCTGAGTTACGGTACGGGACGGGCGGAGCGGGAGGTGACGCTCGTTCCGCGTCCCGTGGCGCCGGACCAGCACGATTCTGCCGCGCCGGTCACTTCTGTTCAGCTTTTCGCGAATTGCCCCAGGAGGTATTACCTGGAGCGCTATGTTGGCCGGGAGCGGCTGAATTCCCGTCCGTGGGACGGGGACGGGGAGGCCCTGGCGGGATGGGCGGACCGTGAGGGAATGGATGCGGCTGAGTTTGGGACGCTGGTTCACCATCTGCTGGCCGGCAAGACTGTTGTCCAGGCTCCGCCGGAAGCGCATGAGATGGTGAAGAAATTCCAGGAAAGTCCGCTGGGAATTCGCGCAGGGAAGGCGGCCCGTATCGAACGGGAATATGACTTCGTCATGTCGGTCGAGGACATTGTTCTTCGAGGCCAGATTGATCTTTGGTTTGAAGAAGGCGGAGAGCTGATTCTCGCCGACTACAAGACGGATCACGCGGAGGCCGCCGATGCTCCCGCCCATGCGCGGAAGTACGGCGTTCAACTGCGGCTGTACGCCGCGGCGCTGGAGCGGGCGCTGGGCAGAAGGCCGGACCACGCCTATGTGTTCTTCCTCAGGCCGGGGGTGGCGGCCCCGGTGTCGCTGGGGGCGAACGAGATGCGGGAGACAGCGGCTCTGGTCCAGCTCTTTCGTGAAGCTCAGTCCAGCCTGCGATTTGAGTTGAATGAGGGCCCCGCCTGCCGGACGTGCCCCTTCTACCGGGGTCGATGCCCGGCGGGCCGGGAAAATTAGGAGGCCGTTCCGCTTCCCATCTTGGACTGCAACGCGGTCATCAGCCGCTGTTTCAGATCTTCCGGGAGCGGTTCCGGTTCCAGTTCCTTGTAGATCTTGAGGGTCTTCTTGGTGGTGTCTACCATGACCCAGCAGTTTGGACACTCGGCTATATGCTTTTCCAGTTCCCGGCGAAGATCTTCCCGGACGTCCTCGTCCAGATAGTCGGAAAGCTCCTGCAAAAACCGATCACATGTAAGCAAAGACATCGTCTGCCTTCCGTTTGAAGAATCGGGTGAGCCGGTCTCGGAGTTCGAGCCGGGCACGCAGCAGGCGGCTCTTGACGGCCGGTATGGAGATGTTCAGAGCCTTGGCAGTCTCCTCAGTGGACAACTCGTCGACATCACGGAGAATGAAGACTGTCCGGAAAATCGGAGACAGGCTGTCCACCGCCTGCATCAGAATCTGGCGCATTTCCTCGCGTGAATAGCGCTGTTCGGGGTTGTCGTCCCACACGGCAATCTCCCGGGCGACCGTTTCCTCCCCCGTATCAACCGTTTCATCGAGGGACACGAAGCGGCCGGGTTTTCGCTTGCGGAGCCGCATGAGGGACTCATTGACGGCGATTCGAACCAGCCAGGTGTAGAACTTGGATTGTTCCTGGAATTCGCCAAGATGCTGATAGGCTTTCAGGAACGCGTCCTGCAAGACATCCTCGGCGTCTTCGTCATTCTGGGTGATATGCCGGGCCAAACGATAGATCTTGCGCTCGTAGCGGTTCACGAGCTGAGTGAAGGCGGCGGCATCGCCGGTGCGCGCTCTGGCGATGAGAGCGGCCTCATCGGAAAAGGCCGGCTGGGTCGAGGAGGTGGCCATGAGAATCTGGATTGCCTTCACTTTCATGATCGCACCGGGGCCGCAGTTTTCCAAACGCCGGCAAGGTGCAACTGCCACCCTGTGCTACGCTGAGAAATCTAGCCCTATGAGCAGCATCCAAGTCACGCTGCCGGATGGCAGCCAGCATTCTTATCCCGCCGGAACCAGGCCGATCGACGTTGCCAGGGCCATCAGCCCCAGGCTGGCCAGGGAAGCGATCGTCGCCAAGGTGAACGGGAACCTCTACGACCTGACCCGGCCCCTGGAATCCGATTCGGCGCTTCAGATTTTGACGCCGAAAGACCCTGAGGCCCTCGAAGTGTACCGGCACTCGTCCGCGCATCTCATGGCCGCCGCGGTGCTTGAACTGTTCCCCGAGACGAAACTCGGTATCGGGCCGGCCACCGATAATGGCTTTTACTACGACTTCAAGCGCGACACCCCATTCACGCCGGAAGACCTCCAGAAGATCGAGGACAAGATGCGTGAACTTCAGGCCAAAGATCTGCCTTACGAGCGCAAACTCACGCCGAAACAGGAGGGCCTGAAGAAATACGCCGAGATGGGTGAGGAGATGAAGTGCGAACTCATCGAGGAGCGCGCCGGGGAGGTCTTTTCCGAATACACGTTGGGCCCCCATTTCATCGACTTCTGCCGCGGTCCGCATGTCCCGTCGACCTCCTATATCAAGGCCTTCAAGGTTCTGTCCCTGGCCGGCGCCTACTGGCGCGGCGACGAAAAGGCCGGACAGATGCAGCGTATCTATGGAACCGCCTTCTTCAGCCAGAAGGAGCTGGAGAATTATCTGCATCAGCTCGAAGAGGCAAAAAAGCGCGACCATCGGAAGCTGGGCAAGGAACTGGACCTGTTCAGCATTCAGGATCTGGCGGGACCGGGCCTGATCTTCTTCCACCCTAAAGGCGGCGTCGTCCGGAAGATCCTCGAAGATTGGATGCGCGAGCAGTGCCTGGCTCGGGGATATGCTCCGGTCTACACGCCGCATGTGGCCCGCGCCGATCTCTGGAAGACGTCCGGCCACTACAACTTCTACGGCGAGAACATGTTTAGCCGGATGAACCTGGACGATGCGGAATACCAGCTCAAGCCCATGAACTGCCCGTTCCACATCCTCATCTACCAGGACCGGCTGCGCAGCTATCGGGACTTGCCGGTCCGCCTGGCGGAACTGGGAACCGTCTATCGCTACGAGCGGTCGGGGGTGATGCACGGGCTCATGCGCGTCCGCGGCTTCACCCAGGACGACGCGCACATCTTCTGCACCCCGGATCAAATTGAAGACGAGGTTGTGGACTGCCTCCAGTTCGCCAAGGACGTATTGCAGACGTTCGGCTTCGAGAACTACGAAGCCGAACTCTCCACCTGGGACGGTGGCAAGAGCGGAAAGTACGACGGAACCGCAGACCAGTGGCAACTTGCCGAAAGCGCCCTGTCGCGGGCCACCGGCCGGCTGAACATGAAGGTCAAGGTGATGGCCGACGAAGCGGCGTTCTACGGGCCGAAAATCGACGTCAAGCTGGTGGACGCCATCGGCCGGTTGTGGCAGCTTTCGACGGTGCAATTCGACTTTACTCTCCCGCGGCGGTTCGGTCTGGAATACATCGCCGAGGACGGGAAGGCTCACCAGCCGCTCATGGTTCACCGTGCGCTGTTCGGCTCGGTGGAGCGCTTCTTCGGGATTCTGGTGGAGCACTACGCGGGCGCATTCCCTGTGTGGCTGGCGCCGGTGCAAACCGTTGTGCTGCCCATTACGGACCGGCAGGCAGAGTACGCCAGGAAGGTGTCGGAAGAGCTTAAGCAGGCGGGGCTCCGCGCGTCGCTGGACGATCGCGGCGAGAAGGTCAACCTGAAGATCCGCGAGGCGCAATTGCAGAAGGTTCCGTACATGCTGGTGGTGGGCGATCGCGAAATGCAGAACAACACAGTGTCGGTGCGCAACCGCAAGCACGGCGATATGGGAGTGAAGACGGTGGCGGAGTTTTTGGCGGATATCCGCAAGCTGATCGATGCCAGGTCGCCCGCCGAGTAGCTGGTCATGGCGCTGCTGCCGCTGATCCTGCTGCTGATCGTGGCTGGTTCGATGGTGTATTGCGCGCTGGTGCTGTATGCGGCGCAGCATTATCTCTCCAGGAAGCCCGAAACGCTGGGAAGTCCTGTTCCAGTCAGCATCCTGAAGCCTCTCGCAGGCAAGGATGAAGGGCTGGAAGGAAACCTCCGCAGCTTCTTCGAACAGGACTATCCGGATTTTGAGCTGCTCTTCGCCGTGCGAAGGACGGACGATCCCGCCGTGCCCGTGGTCGAGGCTTTGCGGCGGCAATACCCGCGGATATCGAGCCGGCTCATCGTCACCGGGGAGCCGCCGTACCCCAACGCCAAGGTCTTCAGCCTGCGCCACATGATCGAGGCGGCGCAGAACGAATTGCTGGTCATGAGTGACAGCGACGTCCGCGTCACGCCGGAGATGCTCCGTGTGATTGCGGCCGAGTTTCAGGATTCCAGACTCGGGCTGGCCACCTGCCCCTACCGGGCGGCGCCTGGAAGGAGCCTATGGAGCCGGCTGGAAGCGGTCGGCATGAACACCGAATTCCTGAGCGGGATTCTGGTAGCCCGCATCGTGGAAGGCATGCGCTTCGCGGTGGGCCCGACGATCGCGGCACGGCGGGCCGCCATCGACGCCATTGGCGGCATTGAGCGGGTCAAGGACTATCTGGCGGAGGATTTCGTGCTGGGGAGACTCGTGCATGACAGCGGATGGGGAGTGGGCCTGTCCTCGTACGTCATCGAGCACCGCATTGGCAGCCAGCCGTTTGGGGACAACATGCGGCACAGGCTTCGCTGGGCGAGGAGCACGCGCCGCTCCCGGCCGAGCGGTTATGCGGGCCAGCTCTTCACCAACCCGCTGCCGCTGGCGCTGATTCTGACAGCCGTGAGTCCCTCCTGGTGGCCTGTGCTGGCGGCGACAGCGGGATTGCGGGCGCTGGCGGCTTGGGCGGCGGCCTGGCTGGTATTGAAGGACAAACTCACGGCCCGGCAGTGGTGGCTGCTGCCGGTGCAGGATATTCTGTCGTTCTTCTTCTGGATCGCCGGTTTTTTTGGCAACACGATCGTCTGGAGGGGCAGAACCTATTACCTGCGCTCTGACGGGCGTTTCATTCTAGTCCGTTGACGGGCCAGAGGCCTCGTGAAAGCGGTTCCGCGGAATCGAGGTGCTCTTCAATCCGCGCCAGCGTATCCATTTCCGGCGATTCGCCATCCACGAGCAGGCCGCCTTCGAAGAATGGAAAGACTCGAACCAGTTCTCGCACACGCTCGTCTGTAAGATCCAAACCTGGGTGGAGCGCCCGGCGCGCGCGC